>OIIW01000003.1_pt1 | contig 257615 bp, 264 predicted proteins | sample 1583411 | NCBI WGS metagenome assembly OIIW01 (sample SAMN02674605, study PRJEB24791) | human gut metagenome, SKBSTL067 | isolation source: stool | host: Homo sapiens | place: USA
AAAAGGATGGAACGGTGCATCTGACCATCATTCCGGGTAAGGTAAAGACCATCAAACTTTGACGGATATTGAATTGTTTGGGTATGGAGTGGGTAAATTTCAGTATATCACGGGTATTTGATGAGGAGATCAATTAGTGTAAAATAGTTTTTACGCCTTGATGTTATAATCTTTACATAAAAGAAAACAATTCTACCGTTGAAGCTCTTACGTGGGATACCGCTTTCAAGAACATAAACGAACCAAGCGGATGGGCCATGAAAGGGATACATGAAGAAGCCTACCAATAAATCCGGCATCAATTGACATAACAAAATCGGATAACTGAAAAATTATCCGCTTTTAGTTTCTTTATTTCGAAAGAAAGATATATATTTGCAACGCTTTTTCAGAAAAGCACCCGATATTGCAGAAAAAACAGTTGCCGAAATGGCTCAGTTGGTAGAGCAATTCATTCGTAATGAATAGGTCCCGGGTTCGAGTCCCGGTTTCGGCTCAAAGGTAAAACCATACTAATTATCTTATACTTAGGATATTATATTAATGATTTTACTAAATAACTATTCGATTTATAGATTAAAAAAAAAGGATTTTTGTCCAGTGGTGGACAAAATAACTTATCCAAAACTTATCCTTCAAATTTTAATCTATTATGGCAACTATCAAATTAACAATTTTCAAGGCAAAAGCTTTAAAGGATGGCAGACATAAAATAAGGGTAGCAGTCTGCCATAAACAGGAAACTTGCTATATTGTAACACACTTTATCATTGACAACATTTCCCAGTTCAAAAACGGACAAGTAGTAAAAAGACCAGATGCATCCATCATAAATACCAAATTAAGAAGCATGATGAATGAACTGCAAGAAAGATTGGATAATATAAAAAACCAGTCCCTATATTCTTGCAGACAAATAAAGAATATGCTTGAATCTGGAACTGACTTCAAAGAAAATGGCTATGTAACATACCAACAGGCCTGTAATGTTCTTATAAAAAATCTGAAAGAGGAAGGAAGAAACAGTTATGCCATATTAATAGAAAGAAACTGTAGATACTTTACAGAATTTACCAAAGGGGAAATATTAATGTCAGATATAACCCCTAATCTAATAGAAGGATTTTCAAGATTTCTCAAAGAAACGAAGAAAATAGGAAATACATCAATAGGAATGATGCTATCACAATCAAAAGCCGTTATAAACAGAAGTATCAACTCAGGAGAAGTAAGATATGACATACATCCCTTTATCAAGAAAAAAATCCCCAAATCACCACCGAGAGAACTGGATATTTCTTTGAAAAGCTTTAACACAATAAGATGTAGCAATCCCAAAGAAAAAAAATACATTGTAGCAAGAGATCTTTTTATGTTGTCATTTTATTTAGGAGGAATGAATTTAATTGATATAATGAATGCCAGATTCGACGGGGACAAAGTAAGTTTTATAAGAATGAAAACAAGATTTAAAACAGAAACAAAGCAAACCTGTGTTCTTCCTATAATAGAACCAGCTAAAGAAATTATAAATCAATGGATAAACAGAAGAACAAACAAACTTGATTTTGGTTATAAATTCTCTTATCATAATTTTTCAAGGTATGTATGCAGATCTTTATCTACATTAGCAGATAATTTAGGGATTAAAGAAAAAGTAGTATTTTATTCTGCAAGAAAATCATTTGCACAATACGCCTTCGATCTTGGAATACCTGACAGCATAATAGATTATTGTCTGGCACATTCTGACAACGGAAGGGGAGTAGTAAGATACTATACAAAGACTAGGTTCAAACAGGCAGAAATAGCAATAAACAGAGTTGCAGATTATATAAACAATCCAAGCAAATACAAAGAATATATTGAAATGAAAGCTGACATAATGCTAATGAAAATTTGAGCACAACGATATCACCCTTGCCAACACGACAAAGGGTATCAGCCTGTATATCCACCTCTCTATACGTTCCATCGCATCACAGCAAGTAAACGACAGAAATACCAGTGAGGCACATCATCAGCATGTTCAAGCAATATGTTCAACTTATCTTCTTTCATATTCTGTTAACATAAAAAAGCGGTAAAACCGTTGGGAATTACCGCTTAAAATTTATATAGTGTTTTCTATTTATGTTCTTCATTCACTTCATTCGATTTGTCATTTGCCAAAAAATGTCCCCGTAAAACAATTAATCCGAGTCCGATTATATTCACGGTTGTAGTAGAAAGAATAGTTATCATTATAGGATTTGGGATGCTTATACAAAAATAAGATTTAATCGCTGGTATTGATACATAACTTGCTAACACAATACATAGAACTATAAAAAGATATAAGGCAATCACTCTCAAAGACCACTTTTCAAGTCTTCTTCTTGCTTTTGTATTTTCAACTATACGATGTAGATGAATCAGCTCTTTGCTTTTTTTTATATTTCCATCGGTTGTTTCTGATTCCAATAAGGATTTAACTGTGTCAAGAATATTTAAATCTTTCTTTTTCTCTTTAAACGGCTCTGAAAAGAAGAATTTAATCCAATATGGAATATAATATCCTAAATGGATTAAATAGTGATACCATTTAATAGGTTTACCTTTCCCGAATATAGAATCAAAAATACTGGGTCCATCATTTGATCCATTCATTGTTTTATTCTATTTTTAGGTTCTATAAAATAGTTTTTAATCAATTCTTTGGGAATGGGTGTGTTCCATTTGTTTTGTCCACAAATATCCCCCTTGTCGTTTTTTATGTATAGCGTATCATACCAAGGAGAGCCTTCTTGATGCGACCATTGGGTTAAGGACAATGCACTCATATTATACATTGCATTAACCGCAGTTTTTACGAGTTCCAATGCCTTGGAATGTTTATTAAATTCGTATAATACGTCTTTGGGAAAAGAAGTAATAATCTCATCAGGATTTATTTTCTTATTTACAATAGGAAAGACCGGACCATAAGGCCATACTTTCGGAGAATCGTCTTTAAACAACAGGTTATTGGTCTCGGCATAGTACACACCATATACATAGAACAAAATCTTATTTATCTGAGTCTTGTTCAACCGAACCATATGCAACTTTTGGGCTGCATACTGAATCAATCGTGCGTAATCTGTACTTTTCAATTCCATATCATAAATATATAAAAATCCCATGAATATAACATATAAAATAAACTATATGTTTACCCATGAGAAAACAATCTTTGTAACACATTTAATTGTGTGTGCTATATTAATGTTGCAAATATATATAAAACCATTTATATAACAATAAACAATGGCAACCATTAACATTTGCAATGCAACTAATTGTTAATTTACAAATATACTATTTTAGCGGTAATTCCAACAAGTCAAAGAACGCTTCTGTTCGATTATTATTTTTCCAATCCTTTTCTGCAATGTTCACATAAGAACTTTTTGGCTACAGGAAACATCTTTTGACCGACATATCCACTGAGATATTGCGCTTCCTCTCCATAAGGATCAATCCCGAAAGCCTTGGAGATATGCCGGCACAAATGACCTTTTTCGTGGTCCCACGAATTTTGAAACTCTTCGGGGGTAGAGGTTAGTGAGATAACCATTACTGTTTCTCTTCTCCTGTAGTCCGAATAGGTTAGACCGGTATTCATTCTGCCTTCGGTCAGATTGCGATACGCACGCTTGAGGGAATCCCCCCTGCATCCTATACGGTATAGGTCCATAATGATCCGATCCGCCCAATAGGTGTGTACCGCATAATACACTTTGATGTGCCAGTCTCCATATTTCGGTATGTAGAACTCCTGAATAATCATATCACATCCGACCAGATTACAGGAATCCCTTTACCTATACAGGTGGCAAAGAACTCGTCAAATGCCCTGCAAGGATCGCCATCAATATCATCAAGGTAGCATTTTATATGCTTGCATAAGTGAGCCTCGTCAACCAATGATTTTTTATAGAAATCCGCTTTCAGCATGTTTGCGACATAAGCAACGTCATAACCCTTGTCGTGCTCAATGGTAATTCCGTTCGCTTTCAGCATATCGTCCACTTCATCTTTGCTCCACGGCTCCAGCTTTTTCTCTTTGCCCGTGGCTTCGTCTTTCACCTTCATTTTTGAAACGGCCCATTCATAAAGTTTCTTGCTGAAATGGAATCCATACGATTCCAAGTAAAGTTTCATTCCTGATGGGAATTTGCTATATGTATCCAATCTCTGTTCCATAACTTAACTTTAATTTAAAAAGAGGGGCATTCCACCCCTCCACCATTAATAAAACTCACCGTTGGCGCGTCTGCGTCTGCGTTCGCCCATGTCATCCATACGCGGATATTCAGGAAAGTATCCGGGGTATCTGCGTTCATCCATGCCGGATGAGCTTCCACCACCTGAATAACTTCTTCCACCATCACGGAAACCCATTTCTCCGCGCATTTCTCTCATGGCTTTTTCGTAACCTTTGCGGCAGCCTTCCTTATAGGCTTCCTCCACCTCGTCACCTCTCATACCGAAGCCGCGTCCGTAATCGTCACGCCCTTCTTCTAATATTTCCCACATTCCCATAATCATTTCTTTGTTTTGGATGTTTCAACCACTCCGAGCTGTTCCATAAGCCGTTTGTTCAATTCCATAAGGTCAGACATGTTCTTGCTCATTTCCGCCATTTGCCCTTTCAGCGTATTGATCTCGTTCTCCTGTCGTTGCTTCTCTGCAAATTCGGGGTTGATCATTGTCAGCATCTCGTCACAGGACGCTATCACACTAAGGTCATAGTCTCTGCTGTTCACCCTTTCCAGTCTCTTCTGCTTTATCATGGATATTTCATTGTTCATCGCATCACGTGAACATGATATTACAATATTGCCGTTCTGCCCGAAGTCCGCTATATCTCCTCCGGCAGGAAGGTTCTGGAAAGTTGTATTCTGCCCATTAATGGAAGCCACCACGTCCACCACCATTTCCACCTGAGGAGAAGCAAATGGTTGTGCCACTGGATATTTGGCTCTTGGGGTTGACACACTGACCACTGAGGCTGTTTCTATATAATGTTTGGCTTCTTTGTGAAGTACATACAATTGGCTGTTTGCTCGTAAGTTCTGAAACATGATTGTTTGATTTTTTAATGAGTGGGATTTCTCCCACCCGTAATTATACCACTCCTGTCAGTATCTGCAACGTGTTGCTCGCTGATTCGTAATAGCATAGGTAAATACCCGTGCCGGTTATGTCGGCCGCAGTAACATCCGCTCCGCCGATAGTAGTCAGTGCCTGTGTAGCACCGTTAGTGTCAAACACAACCGGCAAAGTACCGGTCGTTCCCGTTGGGATAGCCTGCGCCAGTCGGAAAACGATCAATCCACTGAACGGTGCTGAAAGGAACGGATGGTTGCGGAACGAGAAACGCACATTGGTTGTGCCCACCGTAACCCCCGTACTTTCAAGCCGTGGGATACCGTTTTTGTTGGCCATTATAAAAGGACTGATAAACGCCATATAGCCTCCTTCCTTTTTACCCCCAGCCGTTAAAGCCGTTCCATGAGTTTAAACCGAAACCAAAGCCATATTGTGCAGCCACACAAGTCGGCACACCGACAACCGGACTATACGGCACTTTGGCAACTTCCGGCTGGTTACATTCTATCTTGGCAAGACGCGCAGACAGGTCTTTCAAAACTTCGCCCAATGGAGCGGTAGCCTGTGCGACAATCTGGGAGGTCATAGCTGAACTCTTGTAAGTGCTGTTCTCTTCACGGAGTTTGTCAATCTTGTTTTGCATCTCACGCATTTCAGCAGCACGTTGACCGGCTAAGATCTGGGCTGTTGAGCTTTCGATAGATTTTGTAATGTCGCATGTCTGACGCTGTGTCTCGTAGGCGATTGTGGAGAAGCCACGCTCCATTCCTGTACCAAGACCGGAAATAAGGGTTTTTAAATCACAGCAACAATTGGCGATAGATGATGCCAGTGTGTTATTACCCTGCATAATGGCGGTAATGATACTGTTAGTGTTCTGGCCCATTTGGTTGCCGAGACCGCAGATAGCCTGTGATACAGAGTTAATACCGGCAAGGATTTGGTCTGATGATGTGTTCACAGCTTGTGCTAATGCTGCAATGTCGACACCGTTTCGGTTAAGTGTCTGCATGATCATTTCTCTTCCTTCGTTCGCTCCTTGGTTGTTGTTGCCACCAAATCCAAAGTTTCCGTTACCAAAGATGGCTGCAATCACAATCAATGCAATGATGTCCTGAAAACCTCCATTGTTTCCGAAAAAGCCGCCGTTTCCATTTCCTCCCATCAGCCCCATCAGATAGCCTGTGTCAATTCCACGGCTCTGCAAGGACGGAAGAATGGACGCAAGCAGACCATTGTTTGCGCCGGTTCCACCGTCTTGGTTAAAAACATAAGTTCTTTCCATAAGTATTTGTATTTTGTATCCCGGTCAAAATTGACCGTATGCAAAAGTATACATATCATAACTCATGGAAAATCAGTTGTTTCCCAACAAATTCTTTATATTATCCCAATATATTCTCATCATTTTCCCACTCTCTATCCTCTCATGGAAATTAGATATCATGTAGTTGACTGCACGTTTGGTTTTGTGAATATGAGCGGCTATCTGTGAAGGGTACATGCCACTTTCGAAAAGAAGAGATACAAGAAGATACCGGGCATCCACTGTCTCCATATTCTTATCAGACGATAATATTTGGTCAACAGACACTTCTGTTTCTTTTGAAACAATATTAATTATTTTGGCAAAGATTTCTGACTTGCACATGTTTTTTTCTAATTTTTATTCTTATCTTTGCCATGCCACATAAAACAAGATATTGACGAACAAAGCATAAGACATTTTGTTGAAGATATTTTAGCCTCCAACGTGCAGTGTCTTATGCTTTTATCATGTTTTTATGTGGCAATATTAATATGAGCGTTGGGGGCTTTTTTTTGATTCTAAGCCCCTGAAAGAATTACTTTTATTAAATGAGTTTTTCTATTATATGCCACACTTCTACCTGTGGCGGATGATACTTGATGTTGCTATTTCATCTTGCACCTCCTTTCTGTTGATTACCATATTCTATAACTTATTCCTGCGACAACCGCAGGAGAAAAACCATCTTTACCAAATCCATAACCGGCTGTTATTCCCAGGCCCCATCTTCTAGGTCTTATTTTCACCGTGTGATAGATATCGTTTGTTACTGTCTGTGTTTTAGAGCAAACATAGATACTATCTAGGTTAGGTCTGTAACCACTCACATAAGCGATGTAATCACTATCTCTGTATATCTTCTGCTCAACAGGAAGAACAGTGTCTCCTACATGGATTGTATCACCATCATGCCAACACAGTATTGGAGAAGGAAGATAAGACTTTACAGTATCTCTCTTTATAATGATACTTGTACTGAACACCGTATCCGTTCTTTCCTCTATAACTGCTTCGGGGGATGGCTTTACAAACCATCCTAAACCGAAAGCGAGCACAATTATTAATATATAAGGAAGCCATTTCATATTATTGTATTTAAATAAGTATCAATAGCAATACTATCGCTATCGCAATCCATATATAGATCCTTTGTCTCATAAACTTAACACTTGTTTTCTATTGGCACCGTCAGACCGATAACTGACGTGCACCCATGCAAAATTGCTTTCGTCAATCAATTGATCATAGGGAAGGTTCTTTCGGATATATTCAAACAATAACTTGTTTTGCTGACGGTCGCCAGTATCAATATCAGCAGCTTCCCCTTTCATGTGCTGCGAGGTCTTGCTTCCCTTGACGGCCGCATTAAGTTCCGGACAGCGATAGCCACTGTTTACTGTTATTGGCTTTCCCCACCATGTGCGTAACGGGTCCAGTACGTTATCCACCAAGGCAGTCAGAGCAGTCACATGCTCCTGCCTGCATCTGTTGTTAATACCCAAGCGGTCAGCAGTCGTTGACTTGCAGAGTTCCGCAATTGTAAAATATTTCATTTCTTATCCTCCTTTTTATTTTCGTTGTCAAATAGTATCTGGGCCATGATCTTGGCAATATCATCCTTGTTCTCGATAATCACACTCATTGTCTTTTCCGCCTTGCGCAACTCCGCTTTTTCCCATGATTTTTCGCGTACCGATTTAAACTCACAGAAAATACAGTAACCCGTCCAGATCATAGAAAAAACAGGGAAGGGGATAACAACACAGCATAACAGGTCAATGAAGCACAATTCTATGAACGGGGTGAAATACTTCTTCGCTTTGACGGCTGTTTTCTTATACCCAGTGGATGTTCTTGCCTCTCCCCGTTGCTTGGCTTTCATTACTCCCGTGATAAGGTCCACTAACATCGCCCCCATTGTAGCCGCAATACACAAGGCTATAAGCACAATATGTATCATCATGTGCTCGTTGATAAAATTGTAGATTACATCTCTCATTGAAAGTAAGTTTTATATAATAGATTTTACATAGCTTGTAAATCCATATTTTTTTATTATATGTGACACATCCTCATTTGTAAGATTATAAAACTCACCTTTTATTTTTTTATCTGCAAATTTGAGATGAAGTTCTTTTTCTATGTTTTTATCAAGAACAGCCAATATAGATAGATATGGATTCCCACAAGATAATGTCTGAATACGAACGGATATATCTGAAGAAGAACCTATTTTTACAAGGCCTGTATTCTTGTCTTTCATAAGATATGTACTTCTATTTTTACAATTTTTTGGAGGATTACTTAATACTTCTGCCATAGTTTTAAGTATCGCATAATGCAACATCTTACGATCTCCGAATAAATAACTATTTACAACTACAGCTTTGTCAAAATTACCAAGGAGCGCATATTCTATTAATGAATCAGCTAATTCAAGTTGCGTTAATACGCTACCGTCAGCACAAATTATACATTTTGTGTAACAATCTTCATACAACTTTATACAATCTCCTAAATCAGGATACATTGTTTCAATAAAATCCTTTAGGCTGTTAGTTAAAACTTGGTCATTCCGACCTTTAAAAACTAAATCTGTCATATTACCTAATTTTATGTTAACTTTTAATTACCGTCAATTACACGTTTTGGATTACCCGATTTGCAACTAACCTTTGTTTTGTATGACAAAAAAAAGAGCCAGCCACGGAAACTAATCCGCAACAAGCTCTTGGCTTTATCAAATATGTAGTATGTCCTTTCGTCATAATCAATGTGGCGTGCATCTTCACACGCTTCCACAAAGATAAATATTGTTTTCCTTATTACAAAAAATAACCGACAATTAATGCCGGTTACCGTGATAGAATCTTATAGCCTCATTGACATATAATGATACCGATTGCTCCTTATCTAAGATAGCTGCCACATCCTCCTCTATCATAACAAGTATCCTTTTCACGCCATTAACCTTCGGTCTTCGGGGCACACCATTGCTGTCCAATATCCTATATATCGTTTGCTCAGACTTTATATCTGTTTCCTTCATTATTTCCTTGATAGCCATCCCGTCCTTATATAGGGACAATACCCTAGACTCTTGATCTAGGGTAATAGATCGTCTTCTTGCCATAATTAATATGTTTTATAACATTAATAATTTGTTGCTCGTTATTTCAAAAAGTTGCACCTTTGCATCGAACATCAACGATGTTAGTCGCACTTCGGTGCGTGGATTGAAACGACATTAGAAATGTCATTGTGATTTGCTCACAAATTAGTATTTCTATACAGCCACTGTATAGTGAAGAGGCGGAGAAATCCGCCTCTGTTTTTTTATTTCCTTACTACTGTGTCGAAAAGTGTATGTAAATCATGTGGATCAAAATCCCCCAATGTGATAGGAGATTTTTTTCGTATCGTATCAAAACGCTCTTTATCTTCATCCGTCATATCTTCGGAAACGGGCCATTCTTCCAGCATGAAAATATCAACATCTCCCTCATATCCATTCTCATCGCTCAACTCTATGCAAACATGGGAATAGTCACTCATATCCAAATCTCTATCCTCTGGAAGTTCAAACCCAAGGTCATTGTAAAATTCATAAAACACACACGTTTCGTCTATCGCATGATTTTCATTATAGAAATAAAGGTCATTCATTTCAGAATGAAGTAACAAAGACCACAAGACCTCATAAGTTATAGGCTTTAAATCGCAAACATCATTAGAACAATGTTGCCTAATATACGCATATCTATTGGGAGTCTCTCTAATTGAGTCACCCCACCATCCTAATTCGTTATCAATATCTTTACGTGTCATAATTGTTTACCATTTATGCTAATTAGTAGATAACAGCCTTTATCTTCATGTCAGTTATACAAACACTCTCTTGTCTCTGCACGGAATAGTAAGTAACGTGATTGTTTGATACTTCAAACATCGGATAAATCGAATCGGGATCGTCTTTAATTCCTTCAACCGTGAATTTAACTATACCTTGCTTTGCTGCCTGTTTGAAAGCTCTGCGAAAATCTGCATCTAATGAATTGAAAGTTTTCATAATCTTGATACTGAATTGATCTGTTGTCACCAGCTTTATATTTATTACCAAATAATTTCTTCAACCTCAAATTCTGCCTTCTCTTCCCAATCAAAAAAATCTAAATTCTGTTCATCCTCTTCTGTCAAGTAGTAATATGCGCGTATCCTATAGCCATCAATCTCAATAGGAGCTTCAGCCCACTCTTTTAAACCTACATGTTGCGGTTCAAACGCCGGATAAATATATCTGCTTGTAGGTTCTGCGCCAGTAGATATAGCTTTATCAGCTATTTCTTCACCAAATCTCTCTACTATTTCTTGATATGTGTAACTTTTCATAATTGTATGTTTTGTTTGTTATTACTTGTTGTTTTATTATCACAATGCAAATATACAACATTGTGATATAATGGCAAAACAAATCACAATATATTTTCTTGTATTGTGTAATATTTAACATTTAAATACAAAAGACCGCCGACAAGAATGACAAAATAAATTCAAAATAAATCAAAAGCCATATCTGAGCGGTAGAAAATAGGTATATATATTGCGAATATATATTAATAATTCTACCCAATCTCTCAGTTTAGCCTTATCTCATTCATTTTCAACACTGTTTCCAAGTTCCGGCGGAACTTAGGCTAAAAACAGGAGATATTATGGTAAAAATGCATAAACTGACCAAAGGCGGACAAACCATTTACCCGGCTACTATCTATGATGCGGTGGTTAATTCCAAAACGCGTAAGAGTCTGGCTACAGAAATGTCGGGGTTGAATAAAGGAAGTGCCATTTCAACACAATTTGATACAGATTTTTCAAAAACCAGACTTGGAATTCCAAAAGAAAATAGAAGTACAGGAAAGATTTTAAGTTATAGGAATGGAGCAACTGGGGAACTCACTGTTGAAATGTATATGGGAACATCTATGGATGATCAATATTGGAGCGATGATTTATTCTGGTGCCCATTGCTGCCATCGACCAAATTTCCCTTTATCAACATCACGGCAATAACCGGCAATAATTACAACACGCCCGATGCTGCCAGGAATGCTCTGCCGAATACTTACAATAAAAAAATCGGATTGGTTTTCACTTATAGAGATTTGACAAACAGATATAGGGTATATCTGTACAATTCTGAAACGAGTAATTATATACCGCTTGATTCTTACATGTACGATTCTGTCGTGTATAATTCGAACAAATCTAATACGAGGTTGTCGATAAGCAGTATTAACCGGAGAAAAGGATTTATCTTATCGTATCAAAACGAAGACAGGTTTACAATTGAAATATATAAATCTGATAGTGTAGAGAATTCAAATTGGATAAATGACAAGAATTGGATCGAAGTATTAACCATTGACTCTCTTGAAGAGGTTAAAAACGACTTGATGACAATACGACACATGTTGCAGGATGTGTCAATCAACAAGGTATATGATGAACTTTTGCTCGCCAATAAAACAATAGACGGAGTCGGAAATATTGTAAATGGAAATGGGATTGTTATAGAAAGAATTGATATACCGGCAGGAGAAGAGTATATCTATACCAATGCATATTCGGTTTATTTTTATAGAGATAATGGCACGCTGCTTGGCACGGTTAATATGGGTGCTTCAACGGGAAAGAATATCTCAAAAAGAGAAATACCATCAGAAGCATCATATTGCAGGGCTTGGAATAATAACGCAAGAGATTTTTATTATCTATCATTCAATGAGAATTTTATTCCGCTTGAATTCGGTATAACACAGCTTCCTGAAACTTATTTAGATAAAAATCTGATAACAAATGATAATCTTATTGATGGTTATAACAATGTAAATGGATCGTTACAGTCAAACGAAGCTTATAATACTACACGATTGATCAGAGTCGTTGACAACATAACATCTGTATTTACCAATGCATTTTCAGTCGCCGTGTATGCAGCAGATGGTACGTGGATTGGGTATAGGGGCAGTCAAGCAAAAACCTTTAGGGAGGTGATGACAGGTGAAAAAAATTGGGAATATATAATTTTTAATTTCAACAGTGTGGACTCCCCGTTTGTCTCGTTGAATTATTACCCTTGCAATCCGCAAAATGTGAGAAATGTAAAGTTAGATAGAGATGAAATAATCAATATGGCGTATAAAGGGAAGAAGTTTTGTTCATTTGGAGACTCGATCGTAGAACTGATCTCGTGGCAGAAGTATGTGTGGAAATATCTTCAATTCTCAACACATTATTGCCGAGGTATCGGAGGCTCCAAGGTTACATCCATTTCCCCACAAACCAAGAAAGTGGACGAAAATGGCTACTATAATGCCGCTCATCCCGAAGAAGGAACTATCACTATACAGGATAATATGTGTGGTGACGGGCGAATAAATACTATTCCGACCGATACGGATGTATTAGTCATATATGCCTCCGCTAATGATATTACGGCAAATGCCCAAATCGGGGAGCTTGACGATCAGGACGAAACTCATTTAAAATACGCCTATGGGCTAATGTTGAGAAAGATTATCAAAAGATTGCCGGATGCCAAGATATTCGCTTGCATACCACATAATTTTTACAACTCTCATAATAATGCTGATTATCCTTATAAAAATAATATAGGATTAACGATACAAGATTACGGGAGTGTGATAAGAGAAGTATGTGCAATATATTCCGTCCCCGTAATTGATGTAAATGCATTAAGTGGAATATCAACGCTTAATATCACAACGTATCTGCAAGACCAGGTTCATCCAAATTCCGCAGGAGGCATGAAGATAGCTAACGTTGTTATTGATGCTTTAATTCAATATGTTCTTATGGATCTAACCAATCCTTACATCGAAGATACAAAAATGTAAAATTATGATAATTAAAAAGTTAATCACTAAAATAATGTTCCGTCTGTCCGTAGAAGTACACCCAAATGCAGAATGGTTCTAGGGGTAGAGGGCTGACCACACCAAGATCAGCCCTTACATCATAGTATATGCTTTATGAAATTTCAAATATTCTGAGTCATACTTTACAAATTGAATATACAGTTATCTTCAACATAACTTAATTTTGTTAGATTGTTGATTTTTGAAAAAATCCCATCCATACTCTCATAGAAATATGAATTTTTATCATCGCTGTGCAAACGATTATCCTTGATACCGTATAGCTCTGAATCTATAAACTCTATGTCTGGTGTCGTTTCGTTATCCCACAACATGGAGGATGTGGTTTCCAGCCCATTATCTACAGCAACGAATGACCTATTGAAAACAACAGATATATTGTCAGCCAATCTAAACAGAGTCGCCCCAAATTTATATACAGGAGCCTGTTTCCCTTCACTTTCCACTATAATTGTAGCGTTTTCAAAAACCACCTTTCCTGCATCTTTGTTCGCCGAGTCTTTATAAATAAGTAATGTCCCCATTCCTGTTCGACTCCTTATACGTATATTTTTTAAGACATTATAACCGATTGGTTCAGCGAATACAGGTTCATTCCAATTATTTTGCGGGGGATACAATGTTCCGAAAATACCTACTGCATGTAATCCCTGTGTACGTATGCAAATATGTCCAACCTCCTTAACTCTTATATTCCTTAAATAATTCATTTGCGCTCCATTGGCACCGACAACCACATTAACACCCTCGCAGTAGCAGTCATACAGATACATGGCATCGAAAGGCATCCCTGTTACCGAACTTGTGCCATGCCCGGCAAATGCAGTACCAAGATATTCATGTCTGCCTATGGCCTCACAACCGATAAATGCCAATAGTTCTCCATAATAATGGTAATTATAATACATGTGATGATAATACTCTCCATTTGCTCCACTTCTTGATACAGCTCTGCAATTCAGCATCATGTGAGTATGGGGAGCCGCAGACCTGTTAAACAGAAAACCATGTCTACCAAAATCCAAACTTTCTACCCCCTCATAAAATCCATTAGGAATAACAGTACCGTCTGTAGAGTCACCACCTCGAAAAACGATATTACGAATATCAGAAGCATATTGGGTGATTTGCAGTTTTTGTCCTTTTTTCCCAATCTCTGTCACTTCATGAGTTATCTCCACTATTTTTCCTGCAATATCGGTTGTTGATAAATATATATAATAATCCCCCTCCCCCCATGACTCTGAATCGTATCCGCTGAACCAATAGGAGCTACCCGGATTGTTTTCTAGCCAGTCCATGGCATCCGAACTGGACTTTTTCTGTGCGTCAAGCCACCATCCATTTCTTTTCCCGTCTAAAAATACCTGACAAACAAATCTGGCCTTGCTGCCCGAACCATAGTGATGCTTTAGAACATAAATGTTACTATAGCCGCGCAGTTTGTATAATTTATCCAAAGACTCAATGTCATTAACAGAGCTAATATCTGATATAGATACGGTCGGTATTGTCTGCAAATTCAAAAACAAAGGTTTATCCTTGGACATGTCGCCATAACAATCCACTCTGATTCCTTCTTTAGACAAGACTTGTACCTCTGTATTAAATATACTTCCTCGTTCAATAAGGACCGTGTCCCCATCGGTCATCAGTTCATCGGCTTTATTCAAAGTCTTCAACGGAGTTGAGTCAGACAAACCATCATTGGTATCCAAGCCATTGACTGTACTTACATAATAGGTCTTAGATAATGATGTTACGTATTTTTTTCTTTGATTATCCCTTAAGTAAAAAAATAAAGTCAATAAATCATCTTTTGCCATAAATGATCCGGCAGGATTAGTGCTCAAATTCACTAATGGCATAAACATTGAAGGATAACTGGTCAAATCCCCTACCAGAACATTCTCAGATGCATCCGATGGGGACAAGTCCGTATCATCAATTTTAGCGATCATCAATCTGCAATATTGGGTTTTTGTGGGAATGGTAGTATATACAGTATTCCAATTACCATCTTTTGAATTGAAAGACTCACCGGCAGGGTCATTATAAAACATGACATATATTCTATAACCGGTCTTGATAATGATATCAGTTCCTGTATTAATTATCTTGGTATAGACTCTATTGGTCCCACCTGGTTGTAGTATACCGCTTTGCGAATTGATACTCCCTTGTACGCACAATAGATCCTGTTTTTCCATATAATTGCCACCCTTAATCTCGGTTAGGTTGCGTTCCATTTCATTACTCAAATCATTGTATGATTGTGCAATTTGTTTTGTTTCATCAGTTATCTGTTCAACCGTTTTATTGAATATGTTGATATCTGGGCATAACGCCTCATTTTGATATAATTTACTTATAGTAACCCGTTTCCCTGATTCTATATCTATAGTGGCTTCTTTAATCAAAGAAACCATGATACGAAATTTCTTATAAGATGTTGATGTTGTGCTTTTATCAGTTTTCCAATTGCTATCTTTAGCAGCAAAAGACCCATTTTCATTGTAATAAATTATATAATATCTATATCCACTTTCTATTGAAATGTCAACACCTGTATTTATAAGATCTGAATGTATTCTTGTTTTGCCTCCCTCTTCAATAGCGCCAGTCGTAGTGGATATGCCACCTTGTCCCCATGATGTTACATACGTTTCGTTAAAATCGGACCCTACAATTTTAGCTATTGTTTTATCTGTTATCTGGTCAATCGTATTATAAATACCTTCTGTCTTGTTTTTAATAGAAGTTAATCCAACGTCTAAATCAGATATTTCCGTAGTCAAGCTCTTACGCGTCTTTGGATTGACCACCGCATCATAGATGGTAGCCGGGTAAATGGTTTGTCCGCCCTTCGTCAGTTTATGCATTTTTACCATAATATCTCCTGTTTTAGCCTAAGTTCCGCCGGAACTTGGACTGTTGTTATTTTATGTAATTATTTATTAACTATTAAAATCACTCAGCACATCATCATACTCCTGATCTGACAGAGATACGCTCTGCACCGCATTGTAGACGACATAATCAGGATAAGATGTTATTTCCGCTGTGCTTTCATCGGTCTTTCCAGTAGTCAGCACAATCCCTGTATCTTCAATAGATACAATGTTGCAGATGCCATCTCTAAAGTCAGCATCAGAGATGAAGTATTCCCGTTTGACCTTCAACATACCGGGAGAGAAACCGGGGTTGTCAAAAGCAACAAGCAGACTGCCATCTTCCATACGGCTGCAACCCACATACTCTTGCCCATCAAAAGAGGCTATAAACTTTCCCTTAAACGGATTGAAGTAAGTAAACCGGAAGGGAGTTGATATGTCTCCATTCAGGTTTTTCTCTATAATTTTAAAATCGGACTGATAATTAATTCTCATAATACACTATAATATTGATGCTACATCATCTATCTCCTCGGCTGTCAGGATACCGGAAAGATCAACACTTCCACCGCCTCCTGTCGTGCCTGTATCACTCCAAACGCCTCTCGTCTTACATTGATACAGAGGACCCGGTATGGTATCCCCCACAACTGCCCAGTCACCCACAACAGGAGATGGGACAGCCGCTTTCAGCGAATCAAGAGTGGGAAACAATCCCTTGTTGCGTATAGCGTTCTGCTTGACCTTCTCCACTTCAGTGGAGGTCTTGCTGAAGTTGTTGTTAAGACGGTCTGCCGTTTCACTCCAAGTTCCTGTTTTGTTAATAGTATTAAGTTCCATATCACTTCATTTTATTTGGGCAACATGTTCTGATCCCATACAATCTCAGAACCTTTAACCATAATTATGCGTCCTCCCATTATCTGGGTCTGATATATATAACCGTCACTTCCTTTTTGCTCAACAACCATACTGTCCGGGCGGAAATACAATACATCACTATTGGAAGGATCATTCATAAAAATACGGGGAACCATACCGTTCAATCCATATTGAAGAGATATGTCCAAAAGCGAATTACCATCATCATCATGAATATCAATTGACGGTCTTCCATATTCATCTTCAGGAAATATGGTTATCTCATAACCTGACGGTGAGGAAACCTTCACTTTCCCGACAAATTCAGGATTTCCGTCAGCATCCCATTTAATGTTCCCATTGGCAAGCTGCCCGGAACCATCCTCATTCAACAGTATCTTACCATTGGCTATTTCAACCTTTCCCCGGAAATATCCGCCCAAAGCATAGATATATCCTCTCAAAAACACATCACCACCATGAGTCGCAACAAAGTTCGCCATGTTCGCCCATTCCGCATCTGTGGGCTGGTAATTAGGATCATTACGGAACCTCATTACAGTCAGAATCGCCTGTTCAAGTTTTCCTCCTGCCCAAAACGCCACATCATCATCGTCATTGTATATGCCGCTAACTCCGGCTGTGACCTTCTGTAACTTGCCATTCTTGTAATTACCCAGTTGGATCATATTGGCCAATATCAGACCACCAAGAATATCCACAGAACCATCCTTGATCGCACTGGCGATATAATTGATTGACTGGAAACCGGCTGTTGCCTTGTCGTTGTCAAGAATTGAAGGCTTCCAGTCAGTAGCGATGGTTCCACGCTCTAACTGAAGGTCACAAACGGTTGCGGTACCACTGACAAGAAATATACCACTGCCATTGAAGGTGATCTTATGGGTATATCTCTGATAAGAGGATGTGAGAGGTTGAGAAACACTGAAAGAACCGCACGAAACAGACACAGACGTACCCTTTGCTTTATAACTGATAACATAACTTTCTCCTTTAATCAATGATACGGACTGAGACAAACTACCGATTGATGCAGAATACCCAGAGCCGGCAGCACTATCTGCGGATACGGTAGCCACTCCCGTCCAATATTCCAGTTGCTTGCTAAAAAGTTCGGTATCCGCCGATAACTCGGTAGCGGCAGACAGGTCCTCTGTTTCATAATCTCCAGTAAACCCGGAGTTACGCAACAGATTGACACTTCCGACAGCCGCATTGTCTATCGCATCCTTGGCCTCTTGGGCAAGATCTGCGGCCGCCTGTATCTCATCCGGCAAGCCTTCCATATTCTTCCATCCGGTGGAGCCTTTTTCGATATGGAACATACCCTTGATATCAACACCTTTATCCTGAGTGTATTCCATGTAAGTGGTCCGGTCCTTGTCGCCAATATATGTATCTCCGTACACCTTCATCCGGGCCTTGCCGGTAGATTTGTCAAAATCAAAAGAAATGACATCTTTCCCGGTCAAGGTAAAATCATTAATACCCTGATACATGATGATGGACGGAGAAACTTCGTTCACCGAAGAGAGAATTATCGCCGCCTGTCGGGTGATATCGGTCTTATGACCTAATCCCACGATATCATCACCTGCCACCGGAACATCGTTCTCGACATTAGGATCACACACGGTCTTGGACAGGTCTATATAATTCTCGCCTACTGCTGTGACCAACCGCCAGTAATAGCGGTTGCCGACATGATGCGAAATGCCTGTCTTGATATTGCACTCCTGTGCGATGGCGAGAGATCCCAGAGTAAACTGGTTCTCTATCTCAATTCCGTCTTCCTCTTCCTTGAAATAACAACGGTAGACATCATCTAACTCATCCACACGGTTGCATTTCATGCCTGCATGGGAAATCACCTGCTCGCCACCTACATACGTCTTCTTCTTTACTTCAAGCTCGTCAAAAACGGCTTTGACCTTGACATACAGATAATCAACAACAGCCTGTGACATACCGTTCTCAAGTACAGTAATTCCACTACCGTTCTTACCTATCAAAAGACCTTTCAAGAAAGTGATCAGACCGTTGGCGGTGTCTGAAATATCTTTACGAAGGAACATTGCTAATGAGCGTAAAGCAGAGAACACATTACTATTGCTAGGAGCAGTCGAATCATTTGTACGGATTATATAAACCCCTTTTCCACCTCCATTAGTGTACGTCTGACCTTTATAAGTAAGATTGTCAACTTTATTTTCAAGTTCTCCAATTCGTGAATATGCTGTGCTTTCACCTATTGTATATACAGGAGCATCGTAAGGTAAATCAAGCTTTATTTCAAGACCTATAACTCTAGATATCCGACTAGTCTCAAAGAAAGATTTATTGACAAGCTCTATTCTTTGGCCAATGTCAAATGTCCGGCTGATCATGTTTTCTTTTACCCATGATGATGCAAGGGTAGTATTGTATGTACCATCATCAACCATCATCTTTTTTACACAATCCACCGTTTTGTCTCTTAATTCTTGCTCGGCATTTGATACGAGGCCAAGGTCCGTTATCTTCGTACTATCCCAGCCGTAAAGAATGAATTTATCTCCTGTAGTAGGTTTTAATGTTTCATCGGGCAATGTCCTTCCATAATTATCATTGGCAACAATTTCATAGACATCACTTTCAAGTGTTACGCTTCCTAAACTAGTGCCAGCCTTATGAAATGTTACACCGAAATCCATACCATTAAGTAAACCAGACTGGAATACCAATCTAAGTTCTTCTCCATCAATAATATAACTTTCATCAAAGACAAGTCCACTAGTATCGGTTACATAATAAAATGTCTGGGTTACTGTTTCTTGTGTTTCTTCATCTTCTATCGTAGACGTATAACTGCCAACCGTACCAACAACACATTCAGTACGTGGATAGACTTCATCAAGGAATATAATATCTTCAATAGCTTCCTCCTGCGGCATTTCCGTGCCTATATCATAACCTTCTTCACCAATATATACCCTTTTACCATCCTTATACCGATAAGCATCAATATACGGTGTTCCTTCTGGTAACATCAACCGCTTTTGAACAATACCATTTACCACTACTGTTTCATCAACAGGCCGATAGTTGGAAGGAATGTTTCTTGTTGATCCAAAAGCATACACACGTGTAGCATAGGTTCCTTGGCTTTCACTGCGTGGCATTTCTTGGGCTTCTACACCCAGCTCTATCCTAACAGCATCTCCATTCTCACAACGTCCAAATCGGATAATATTATCTTCTACCCACCACTCACAATTCCACGTTTCTGCCATGTTAGTAAGAGCATCCAGCAGGTTGATATTCTCATAAGACATCAACTTAGCTGAATTCTCTACTGACGAATCTATAGAAAAATCGAAATCATTACCCCTGTATTTGTAACCAAGAGCTTGTAAGTTTCGGAGGAACACACCTAATTGCATATCCAATGAGGCAGTAAGGTTCCAAGACGCTTCCTGGCCTGCCACCTCCGGCATGTACTTAAATTTCTTATTTTTCCATTTCCAATAGTAAGCATCAAGACGCAACTCGTAATTATAGCCGCCCGTAGACTGGTCATAAGTAGGTGTCGGCAAATCTACAATTTCATATATCTTTGCGAATTTACCACCTAGGGATTCATCTAATATCCCCGACAAGTCCACATAATCACCCATCTTAAAATTAATAGGAGTTAGGACGTTAAAAGGAAGAGTAATGTAATCCTCCTTACCCAATGAATAACGACCTATCGAACCAACGTTGAAGTCTGTGGAGAAACGAATATCCCCTGATATGTTTTTAATGTCTATTAGTCCCATACGAGTATTGTATAGCTTCATACAATGTTATGTAGCAAATATACAAATAAATTACATGATAGCAATTATATTTAAAGAAAAAATCATGTTGTCCTATCCGCAGGATTAGGCTCCACTAATTTCAAGGAAAAACTAGCGATTCCCCTCATAAACTGTGTAAATTGGTTACATGACAAATAAATTGTCTTATACACAACATTTGGCTGATATTTGCTTCTGATATGCAAAACCCCAGTGGCGAGTTCTTCACAAAAAGAATTATATCTAGCGAAAAACTGATCTTCGCTTTTAGCCGTAAGATTAAATGTAAGTGTAATATTCCTTTCGTCAATCTTAGAATTTGAAGTTATAACTCGCTTACCGTTTTCCAGACGTGACTTGTTTTCTATAAATTCTTTCATCGGTGGTGGTGCCATTAACGCCGACAAAGAAGAAGTATCCATACTTATTCCCCATGTGGTATAAGAATCCTTATCATTTATATAAAATTCTCCTTCCATGTTACATATTTTTAGTATTATCTACTATTTTATCTAATTTCGATCCTAACTCAAGGATAGGCTTTGTGTATTTTACGATATCTTCCAAATAACCGTTAGTAATCACATGCTGATTCAAGATGTTACCCAACGTAGCATTGCCCTCCGTTGAAATAGAAATCAAAGATCCTATGCCGACAACAACATTTATCATCTGGCTCTTTATTTCCTCATTTGAAACCTGCAATGCTGTAAACCTACCGCTTAGTTCTCCTGCATCTTCATGTGTCATTTCAGTGCCAAACCCTCTTGATGAAGAAGATTGGGAATAGGATTCCTGTGAAATCTTGTCATATCCGGTTGCGGCAGCAAGCTCATCACGAAGTTTCATGGCTTCATCCACATACTTCATATATTCATCTTGCAAGGCTTTCCTTTCCTCTTCGGTCAGCTCGTTATCCTCCATGCTGGCACCAAACTTTTCCCACCATTCCTCCAACTTTTCACTGTATAACTCACCAATCTTATTGGAAAGCATGGCACGCATAAAGTATTCTGATATATCTTCCGATGCTGCCTTCGCATCGTATTTCATATCCATAAGATTGTCTACAAAACTATCATACATAGAATCAAATGACATTCCAGTCAGACCCTCGTAAAGTTCATTCGTCAGTTCTTCCAACGTACCAGCTTGATCAATATAGTCATTCAACTTATCAGTCAGACGATCACCGTATCCACCTTTGCCGGTATTCTGAATGGTTTCCCACATATCTACTGTCTCACGGAGCATTTTCATTTCTTCTGGGGTAAGATTCCAGATATCACCATTCCAATCACGACCAATCTTTCCACTCAGACGGTCTATCTGTTCCTGAGAAAAACCGCCCCAATAATAATTCCAACTATGATGAGAACCAGAATAACGTGCTTGTTCCTGCGCTATACGCTTATAATTATCAATAGTTTCTTTTTGATACTTATAAGCATCCCGGTATGCGGCAACAGACTGCGTTCCCTTGCTTGCCTTCATTTCGTCAGTCAAGTCTTCAATGGCAGTTTGTAACGTTTCGTTACGGTCTGTCAATCTGTTGATAGCTTCCTCGACCTCTTTTTTATTACCGCCAATACCAAACAAAGAATTAAAACCACCGAAAGAAATCGCATTAAGGATATTACCTATTCCATTTTTCAATGAATTCCCAATTGTAACAAACAAGTCTCCAGACAAAACATCACTGATAATCCCACTGACCGCATTTAGAACAGCATCAAGCAGACCACTGACAAGATCACTCAATCCGTCTTTGAGTACGTCAATAATAGACAAAATCCATCCGACAATGGGAACTTCTTGAAGCGATTCCGATGTCTTACCTATGACGTCCTTGAATCCGTTCACGGTTTTGATAATTCCACTATATGCGTTATACAACCCTCCGGATGAAATCTGCTGCAAGCCTCCCAACAAATTTTCCATACTTGTTTTCAGTCTGGTGGCGGTATCAGTCATATTACGCTGGGCCTGATTGGCGATATCAGTCTGTGTCTTTACATTGGCGGATGCAATGTCAGCATTCTGCTGCGCTGTTTCAAGAGCGTTTGCAGCGGCTTGTTTCTCACTTTCCGTTCCGTCCTTCTGTGCCTTGGCGTAGTCTTCTTGCGCCTTTTGAAGTTTCTCCAAGGCATCCGTTTCGATTCCTACGGCATTGATACGGTTTTGCTCGGCTCTATGATAGGCTTTTACATCCTCTCCAAGTTTCTTGAAGTTGACTCCACTTGTACCACCCAAAGACTTTTCCATCTGACTGATGGCGTCAATCAATGATTTCTGACTTGCCTGATCGGAGTTTTTGAACTTGTCGGTTTGGATGTACTTTTTAGCTTCGTCCAAGGCAGGCTTTACCATGTCGGAAAACATGGAACCAAACTCACCAAACACAGTAACCCAATCTATATTGGCTTTTATGGCTTCCGTTTCCTTGTTCTGTATGGCAACATCACGTTGTTTCTCCAGCAACTTTACTTGTGCACTATTAGCACCGCTTTCTTCCTGTGCTTTCCTTATTTTTTCCGAATACTCTTGGGCGATAGCCAATTTCTGTTGCTGAAACGTGCCATATTCTTTCAAGTAATCGTTCAAAGCCTGTTGTTCGGCTTTAAGTTGCTCCTTGGTTACATTAGTAATATCTTTATCCCTCATGCTTTCGGCATTGGCATAAGCTTCCGAGATTTCCCGTACCTGCTTGTCGGTCAACTTGCCATTACCGGCTTTGCTCCATTCTTCCTCCTGTTTTCTTATCGCATCAATCTGTTTCTGATAATCAAGGTCAATCTGTTTCAACTTCTTTTCCGTGCCTTCTCTCATCAGGTTGATTTCATCCTGTTGGTTCTGACGGTGAAGTGAAAGAAGTTGCCCGTCCAGCTTTTCCTGATTTTCTTTTTGCTTTTTTGCTAGATTTTCCTGTCTGGTCAGTGCGCTTCCGGTTACTCCGCCTAGCTCCTTGTATGTCTTTTCGGATGCCTCCATCTTATCTTTGGCTTCTTTCACCTGTTTCGATGTAGCCGTCTGATCTTTGATTAATGCCTCATACCCTTTTTTCGCTTTCTCCCATTCGACTTTAGCATTTGCCAAATCTTCCTGATATGTAGTTTTATTTTTTTCTTCATCAATACGTGACTGTTTCTTGGATTTTGCCGTATCAATCAGTGTCTGTATATCTTTTACATCATAAATTGCTTCATCAGACAATGAACCTTTTACGTCAATAGGTAATCGTAACTTGATTTTTCCATTTTCCCCCTTACCTTTGATACGCTTTTCAAGTTCTGCAATGTAACGGTCAAACTTGCTTATATCAATATTGTTTAGTCCTGATATGAACTGCTCGGAAATGCCTTTGCCTTTTTCTTGTAATAAAACATCCCTATCAGCACGCAAATCTTTCAATTTCTTCACATACCCATCAATTCCTTGTTGCCCAGACAAGGATTTAAGAAGATTCTCGTAATACTTAATTTCTGCTTCGATGTCTGAAAGTTCTTTTTCCTGCTTTTCTCCGGCGCGTTTTGTATCTTCTGCTGCAATCTGTTGTTTCAGTTTGAGAATATCAGCCAATTTGATACTTTCTATATCATACTGTTCGAATATTTTAGGATATTCTTTACGTAATTCTGCAAGACTTTGCCCACGTTGCAAATCAGACAAAGCAATGTCACGGGAGCTTTGAACAAGAGAATCAATCTTTTGTTTATGTTCCTGTTCTAATTTTTGCGCTTCTTCCTGCTTTTTATTGAAACGGTCCAATGCTTTTTCTGATTCTGTTGTGGAATCATGAAATGTCCACATTGCAGCTCCAAGCCCTACAACAGCAGTTGCCAATAACACATACGGATTAGTAAGCATGACAGCGTTCAAAGCTTTTTGTGCTGTTGTCTGCAAGACCAGCCATCCGTAGTGGGCACGTTCGGCAATAGTTAGAGCGGCAATACCTGAAGCTTGTAAAGCTTGCAAAGCCGTGACTGTCATCACAGCCACTTTATATACGCCATAAGTTGCTACAAGACCAACAAGAACTTTTCCCACTTTCTCATAATTCTCAACCAAATAAGAAACACCGGACAGAGCTTCGTTTATAATTCCTTCATTGGCTTTCCCTATCTCATTGAACATGGTGGAAACAGCATCCTCTATATTAGAAATTTGCCCAGTGATTGTCTTGGACTGTTCTTGCATAAGGTTGTAGAACATTCCTCCCTCATTTGTAAGGTTTTGGATGACTTTCTGGACTTCCGGGAATCCCACTTTCCCTGCTTCAACTAGCCCTCTTACCTCATTTTCTGCTACTCCGAATACTTTTGCCAATTCGCGAATCATAGGAATACCACGACCTGTAAACTGATTTAAATCTGCGGTATATAACCGTCCTTGCGTCATGGTAGTACCATACAAATACACAATATCACCAAGTGGCTGAGAAAGGCCGGCGGCTATGTTTCCAAGACGTATCAAGTCGTCATTTACGTTTTCAACATTTTCTCCATAAGCAAGAAGTTGTTTAGCTCCATTTGCTACGCCTTGAAGGTCAAAAGGAGTGGTAGCAGCCGTTTTTACCAATTGCTGCATGAGGGCATTCGCCTTATCCTCACTGCCAAGCATTGTCTTAAATGCAACTTCCAATTGTTGGAATTCTCCTCGGACTTGTGCAATATTTGAAATTAATTCTTTTGCAGTAAAACCAGCTCCGAATGCTGCGGCAGCTCTAGTCATACGGTTAAACAGTTCTTCAATACCTAAACCGCTTTGCTCTATTTGCTTGGACGTGTTTTTTACACCATTCTCTACTTCACGAAGTCTACGTAAGAAATTAGAATTATCACCTGTAATGTCAAAATGTATTCCAGCCATAGGTCTTTTCGATAGAAATAGTTCCGTGCAACATCACACGGCATTGCAAATATAACAATAAAATGACATAGTTGGAGCCACAAAACATACAAAATATATTCAACGGTTTATTTTTCCCATCTTTAATTTTGTTTATATTATTATATAAATTACATTTGTATAATATCACAAAGTAAAAAGCAGAGCAATGGATTTTAAGGATAAAGTTGTACAGCTATCTGATAATATAAAAAAACAAAAAGACAAGATAGCTACAGAAGAAGCTACAAAAAACGCATTTATAATGCCAATGATTGCAGCCTTAGGATACGATGTTTTTAACCCTTTTGAGGTCGTGCCTGAAATGGATTGTGACTTAATAAAGAAAAAAGGAGAAAAAATCGATTATGCCATAATGAAGGATGAAAATCCTATACTTCTTATAGAATGCAAACACTGCAAGCAAGACCTAAACCTGCATGACACCCAACTACAAAAATATTTTGTAGCGTCAAAAGCCCGTTTTGGCGTGCTTACCAATGGGATAGAATATAGATTTTACACCGACTTGGAGAAAATCAATATTATGGATGAGAAACCTTTTCTTATCGTGAACATGCTTGACTTATCAGATGCGGATATAGAGCAACTAAAGAAATTCCATAAGTCATATTACAATGAAGAGGATGTTCTAAGTACGGCAAACGAATTGAAATACACGACAGAAATAAAATCAATATTGAATAACGAATTTGCATCACCTACAGCAGAATTTGTTCGATTCTTCGCACGTCAAGCCTATACTTCAGGTCAAATCACATCGAAGGTGATAGATATGTTTACACCACTCGTAAAGAAATCCATCACATCTGTTATTAATGATATTATTTCAGATAGACTAAATACAGCTATAAAAAACAGCGAGCAAACATCTGACTCACTCCAAACAATAGACAATACATCCATAAATACTTCCACAGAAGATACAGAAGAGAAACTCCCGGACGGAGTTGTATACATGGATAAAGAATCCGGTGTCGTAACAACACAAGAGGAATTAGATGCCTACAACATCGTAAGAAGCATTTTAAGAAAAAGCGTGGATGTGGCACGCATAACCTATAAAGACTATAAAAGTTACTTCGTTGTAAATATCGATAACAGCCAATGGTTCTGGATATGCCGTGTTTCTATCGGAGCAAGAAAAAAGCAAATAGGAATACCGGCAGACCAATATAAGAGTTGTGAATGGATTCAGATTGACAACATGGATGATATATTCAAATATGCAGACAGACTTGAAGAAGCATTAAAATTAGCAATGGGAAAATAATTATTAAAAGCGTACATTATGAAAAGAATTTTATTTTTTATGGCAATGTTGTCTATGTTTTTTTTAACAGCTTGTTCAGATGACAATGAAATACAAAAAGATGGAGAGACAGGAAATGGAAATCCGCCTTTATCTTCCATTGTTGGAACTTGGGAAAGTGGAAATTATTTTGTTTCATTTGGAGAAGATGAATTTTATTCCGCATATATAGCAGATGAATTTATTGACAGTGGAGACTATAAACAAACAGAAAACGAGGTTACATGTTCAAATAATTACTTTAATAGAAAAACAGTCTATACTATTAAAAACATATCTAAGACAGAGATGAAGGTGCAAGTTTCATATACCGACCTGTATGGAAAAACTAATAGCAAAGACATGACTTTTACAAAGTCAAATGAAGCCATAGTATCAAAAAGCAACACGTTGGCAGGTAAATCCATTACATCATATTCTTCTTACTTTGGAAATGTCACAAGAACATTTAATTCCTTTAATGCTGGGGTAAAATCAGCAACAAAAGGTAGTGCCGCAAAATATCCTTTAAATTTTTTCTATATCTATATCGGAAATAAAATGTATCATCAAGTTCTAAGAAACAACTCAATTCAAGTTCCTAGTATTGGAGGTTGGTCAACAAACTACAATGAGGTGATATGCTGGGAATTGCATTTCTCTGCCAATGGTTCTATAGATAGTTTCGATAAAATCGAAATATAAAATAAATACACATGATCATAGTTTTAAACTATGGCATTGTTCTATTTCACCGATAAAATACGGGAGTTTTTGTATAACCCCCGTATTTTTTTTGCATTTTATTTTTCACACTGTTCTATTTGTCGTATTCAATCCCATTTCATAGCTTTAATTTTTGCCATATTTGCAGGGTCATCGGCATTGATTACATTACGGTCTTGAGGTATGTTAATTCGCTTACGTTCCTCGTCAGACAAATATATGGACGTTACGGAATCGGCAAGAAGCAATTGCAAATTGGCATAGCTAATACCCCAAACAACATATTCAAAAGTCCATCCATACCGTTGACAAGCTGTATCTATCAATGTGCCATATATGCTTTTGCCGCCAAATGTAAGAGAATTATTATCCTTCTTGGCTCTCATGGCTTTTGCTTGCCATTCTTTTTCCTTATCTATTCCAAGGTGTTTTATATATGCTGATATGTCTCCTTCAGGCAATACCATAACCAACAGTTGTGCCATGCTGTCATCGTCAAGCTCCTTGCAGAAGAAATCGCACCTTTCCTGTACGAGATTGCAGTCAAACAGCTCATCTTTCTTATTGATGGTATGATAGGACAAAATACGGCACACGCTTTCTTTTTTTTCCTGACATATTCTCAACGCTTCCATATACGGATTAGCCTTGATAATTTCCAGATTTATGCCAAGACACTCCACAAGCCTTGATATTAGGTATGTTTTTCCAAGAGTAACCGGATATAGATAAAACTGACGTTGATTTACTTTAAAACCATGCGGACGTTCAATTATAGTATCCGCAATGTCCATGTCTATAAGTTTCCCATCTTCTAACATAACGGTTCTTGTTTTTTTAATTAATGCCGGATATCTTCACAGACAACCGGCATGAAAAGACATATGAACAACAAATCAAATTCTCAAAATCGAGCGGAAACACAGATTCGGACTGTGACCTCATATCTGGTTGATATGTGTGCATCCATTACACCATTTCCGCAAAGCACGTGAGTACAAAGCCCCCACGCTTGGCATTACCTATCAAAAACTTATTACCCACCAGAATTGGGAGCAACTTCAAATTTATCTCCATCTCCGGATGTGTCTTCCGGATCACATTCAATCTTAGTCGGCTTACCAGAAGTAGGCGTTGTTATAATCTTGCCCCATTGAATCTGTTTTTTGTCCGACCCCGGCTTCAAGGCATCAAAAGTATACGCCCAAATACCACCATCTGCCGCTGTAAATGAATCCTCAACAGAAACGGTAGTTTTCTCCATACAGAATCCCTGAACATCAGGATCTTCAGGCTGTAAAGCAACAGCATAATTATGTGCTACCACTCCATCACTATCACTTATAGGACGCTTACGCCCTTTTGCAGCACGAATATTGAAAGTAAGAGCATAGGTGTTTTTTCCATACTTTACATCCTCGTTCTCTCCTCCTTCAATCTTTGCTTCTTTCTTGTCACCTTTTGTCGTTGTCAACTGTGTGGAATCCTCTACCGGAGTAGGCAATTCTTCCCATGCAGGTGATACTGCATCAAGGTCTTTAATAAAAATACGGGGCTTACCCCATCCGATTACTGCCATAGTTCTATATTGCTTAATATAGTTAATACTTATTCGTTATTTATTTCAATATACAGTTTGTTGTTGATGAAATGTTCCGTGTGTCCATCCTCAAAAGAAACACCTGTTGGATTGGTTTTCTGACTGCATTTCGAAGGCACAGTATGATACTCATCTTTCCGTATAAAAAAAAGGAACTTGCATAATTCGCATAATTCACCGACACGTTGGGTATTCTTTTCCCATGCCTTTGTTCTAGCATTCCATTGGTCCCTAACATAAACATTGACATTCACATAAGCCCGCTGAATCTGACCGCATCCTTCATTAGCAAGAACAGATATAACAATATCCTCTCTGTCTGACTTGTTAGGTCTTCCCCTGTCACTCAATTTTCCAGTAATATCACTTTCAAGGCTACTACCTTTAATCTTGTGATAAACGAACTTTGCAATATCAATATCTGATTTCATCATTTGGCAATCTGTCTCTTTAATTTTTCAAGCATCTTGGGAACTTGGTCTATTGCCCATAGCTCCGTTGACGCAAGCACATCCTTGTTATCCATCGCTTCCACATATTCAGCATAGTTCATTCCGGCAACTATAACAAGCACATAGTCATTAGAATATCTTTTTACGATTTCCTCAGCTAGATCTTTTCCAACTTTTACGCCTTCTGAACCTTGCTTTATTTGGTTAAAGTCTGAGTATTGGACAATATTACCATTATGGGATATTACATAACCTACCGAACTACGAAGATTACCGGACCGGTCATACCAACTTTTATCACCTTCCCTGTCGCGTACTCTAGTCACACATTGTTCACCGAGATACGACAAAGCGCGTATTGTTAATCTTTCAACCCATTGTGACTCCTTCATAAGTGTATTATGAATTTCATCAAGTTTGGTAGCCATTCTTATACCCATATCCTAAACCCAAATTTTACACTGAAGCTGGTAACGATGAAAACCTTTCACTTCAAATTCTCTTTCAATTTCTCCGATAAGATTAATCTTAACCCTGTCTCCAATAGTAAACGTATGACAATCACTTGGAAGATAAACAGTGTATGAATAGCTTCTTACAACACCATCCTCAAACTCTCTTTGTTCCGCTTTTCCAGCAGGTACGGCATCACAAGGTATCGCGCCTTTCCATTCAGAGGAACCGGGATGATAATCGCCATTTTCGTCATCATATCCAGAACCGGATACAAGATATGACAAACGGTGGGGTTTTCTATTCAATACTGCCATTCTACAACAAACAATCACCTACATATACCGTTGGTTTTGCCTCCAGTTCTACTAAAGGTTCACCAATAGTCTTGTAGATAGAGTTAACACGTAACAAAATACGTTCCTTGTCTTTATCGGACAAAGCCCCGAAGGACTTGTCCGCTTCAGAGAAATTGATAGCCTGAACCAAAGACCAAAGACAATCAGCTAAAGCCCCTTGATATTCGTTGGAATGAGCTATGTCGCAATCAAACTCATCATCGCCATTGAGATTACGTTTAATCATCACATTCTCTACAAACCCAATAGAAATCGGATAGTGTATTTCGTCTATGAGAGCTTGCTGTATTGTCTTCATGGCTTATTCTGATTTATGAGATTCAACTGCGGATTTCAATTTCGCTTCGTCAAAGTCATTCAGCCTGTTCACGGCGGCAATCAGCTTGTCATCTGCAATAGTTGAAGCTAGATTTTTGCCTGTTATTTTATTGAATTCCTTGACAAACTCCGGCTTCTTGTAAGCATTTCCCCAAATAGTGATTTTCACATCCGTACTGTCAGAAGATTCGGCTGAAGAATCCACCGCTTGAGCTTCCGAAATATCAAGAGAGTAGATTTGATCCACGTTCTCAATAACAGAGAGCACAAGAGCCTGCCCACTCGTAGTTTCGGTAAACGGCTCCGTTGTTCTGTAACGGCTGATGAGTTTGTACTCATCAACGGTTGAATAAACAACACCCTCTACCGGATTTGTCTTTTCCGCAAGCGTTCCCCACACCAAAGCACCGACTTCTTCTGTGGTAAGGAAAATCAACTTGTTCGGGTTCCATGGCTTGTACGGTTTCCTTTTGCCGTTCTTCTCTGAGATGATTGAACGGTCAATCTTCAGGAATCTGACACCGTTGTTATCATCCGCAAATGCTTCGTCAAACAATGAAGCTGTAGGAACGGGAAGCTTAGTGCTACTATCAAAGGTCTGACCGCGATAATTAGCCACCAGTTCTTTTGCTCCTTGTGTTTGACGCAACTTGTTATAAGTTGACAACGCAATGGCAATAGTAATGATTGTGTCACCGTTATTGTCAGCATTAGCTAATACACGCTTAATGTCATCAAGCGTAAGTTCATTCTGTGTCTCAACACCAAAACAGTTTTCAGGCAAATAACCGAAGTTGATACGCAAAGCCGTACCAGTATTGTTTTCATCTTCTACAGCCACAATACCATTGGACAATCCGGTCAAAAAGTTCGCTTCATTCTGTTCATCAATACCGACAGAACAAGCTATCGGATCAGATGTAAGTTTGTTAGCGATATTAGTCCATTCCGCACCTTGCGCTTTCATTATGTTAACGGCATTGATATCCGATTCAAACATGATTTTTTTCATACCGATTTTCGGCAGAGAACCATTGGCGTGAGCAATGGCATCGCGGCTCTTTATCGGAAGAGGTGAGTTCATAGACACCATATCTGCGGCAACGTAAGTAGTGTTTACTGCTGCATTAGACCATTTTTGGTCAGCCGAGTAAACTTTTCTCAACATTGTCTTGTGCAGATATGTACGTTTCTGTTCTCCATTACGTTTGCCATTTACCGTATCTACTACGTTCTGAAGTCTCGGAAAAATCTTTCTGATGTATTCCACAAATTGTGATTGTACCATTTTTTATTCCCTTTTTTAATCGTGCATGAATACTAATCCGGGCAAGACCGTCTTCATTTCGGCTTTGATACTATCCACTGAATACGGACTTGCTTTATCATTCACTTCACCATCGTACATGATTGCTGCTAAAGGAGCATCCTTTGTAACGCTTCTTACCAATACACCTACATAATGATGACTACCTGGCAATGTGTCATATTTATCATAATCCGATTCTTTTAACGGCATAGGTTTGAATAGTGTTTCATCATCATCTGATGCGATAATAACATGACCAGCCTTAATTACATCATATGGATAACCACTGACATCAAGTGTGCGACCACCAATGATACCAGCACCGTATCGTCTGATTACAACCGAATCAAGACCGGAAGTAATCACCTGCAATTCACTTGCTAAATTTGCTGTTGCACCCATTTTTAATACTTAGTTTTTTGTTAATGTTTAGAATGTGTCAGCCAACGCTTTGATTTCAGCGTCACTAATCACTTCATCTTGTTTTCCCGAACTTTTACCACCTGCGGCAGGCGGATTAGCCAATGTAGACAAACCAGCATCTGCACGTTCTTGGTTGTAATTCTTCAGGTCTTCCTCAACTTCCGAATAAAACTCGTCAAACTCCTCTTCGGTTTTAAATTTCATGCGGTCGAAACTTTTCAGGATGCGACTGCCGAAAGAACCCGAATCTTTGAGCAACTCGTTGAGCTTGGATTTTCTTGATGTAGTGACTTTTTCACCTTTCAATACCGAAATTTCATTGGTAAGTGTATCAACCTTGTCAAGCAATCCCTTTGCCCATGCTGGAGCATCATCATTCTTTTTATTTTGTTGAGGATCATTTTTATTTGAACCCGTCTGACGATTGTTTGAAGTATTCGATGATGGATCATCGTCGCCATCGGTTCCGTCATCGTCATTCTTTTTGCGGTTTTCTTCGATTACTCGGTTTGCAAAAGACTGGCTGACTTGCAAGTAGGGGAGAACCGCATCAATAGCTGTATCTATTTCTGCGTTTACATCCTCGTCGGAGGCATCATCTGTGGAAGTTAGATTGTCGGCAATCTTGGCAGCGACACTCATTAGTTCCTTTTTATTGAACCCGAACGCCTTCACTTTCGGTTTCAATTTCAACAAAACCTGTTGTTTTCTATCCATTGTACAATGTTTTAATTAATAAAAACGGCCTGCAAAACATTACATGCAAGCAGACCGTCAACCTTCTTAATCATACATTAAGAGCAATGAATGTATTCACGACAAGTTCGGTTGCATGTAACTTCACATGCTTTATGCAAATATACGAAAAGTGATTCTTTTTACTTCACTTTAAGTGTTAAACTATTATAATAAAACGCACGGCACGAAAGTAATCTTGTACTCCGTGCCGTGAAACTGAATGTAATTGTACATCAGTAGTTATTCTTTGAGATACTTATAAGCCTTTAGATATTTATTCAGCCTTGATAAATCGCTCTCTGTAATTTGCTCCAGTCGGGTAATGTCCATATTATCTTCTAAATCGTGTAACTTTACTTGTCTTCCAATCGGATTAAAGCGGGAACGCTTGATAAAATCTTCATAGCTTTCATCTTTGTTGCGGGTGACAGAAAGAATGGCATCAACGATATTACGAGGAAATCCTTCCATTAGTAAATATTCAGCAGTAACTTCAGTATCTTCTATCGTATCGTGCAACAAAGCAACAATTCTTTCTTCATCAGTAGAGCATCTGTTTGAAACACGGATAGGATGGAAAATATAAGGTGCTCCAGCTTTGTCAACTTGATAAATATGCGCGTCTGTTGCTATTTGAAGAGCTTTTTCTAATAAAGTACTAGTATTTGTCATATTCTGATTTTGAAATTTCTTTTCCTCCAAGAATTATATCACAAACAGTCTCATTGGATTGCGGAATTTCCATCTCATTACGTCCATGATGTTTTATATATGATTTTGTTTGATCGTTATCGAGATATAAACGGATAACGGCTTCCTCAAAATCGTCCAGCAAATAGACCGTTTCGCCTGACTGTAATTTGTTATATAATTCCTTTTGGTTCATTTTTATATGTAAAGATAGTGATTTTTATTGGAAATGACTATAATATTCGATTGATTTTTCAGCTATTTTTTGCGCTTTTTTATCAGCTTTGTCTAATACTCGCCATTCTTCATAATATTTATGTCCTAATCCACCTTCCATACCTGTTTGCTCCTGTATTTCTTTCCAACGTTTTTCTCCAAGAATTCTTTTTGCGTCTTCTGGTTTTTCTTTGGCATAAATCATACGATCTGTATTAACTTGAATCTCAGCAATTAATCCGTTAGATGTTTGAATATTAACTATATTGCCACTATATCCCATAAATGATTCCGGTTTTTGTCTTTTCAGTCGCACAAACGAATCGTTTTCAGATAGTTCGTTCAAGACTTGATCTATTTGTGATTTGGGAACTATGATTGTCGTCCTAACTGCGTCTTTTATATCGTATGGAGTTATACCCTCCGTTGTCGCTTTTCTTACTATTGATGAAATGCTTTTGTAATTGATTGGAGTTACAAATCCTTTATTATTTTTAGCGATGGATTCTGCTAAACTTTGTACCTCCTTCCCAACTAAAGAAGCACGATTAACAAGCTCTTTAGCTGAATTCTCAGTATTTATATTCTGAACAATTGATTTGTTATCTCTCAAAAAATAAGGTAAGGTGTTTCTTTCCCGCGCTTTCTCAATCTTTTGTTGGTTGTCAAGTACCCATTTTTTAAATTCGTCAGGAATATCCTTTACTTCATTAATACTTTCTGTAGAAACATCGCTAAGCCCATCCCATTCCCAGAATTCTTCTTCTGTTTTGAGGATGGGGATTTTATAACAAAGGTCATTCGGGTGCCAACCAGTCCAAACAAAGTCTTTTGGATATCTCCCTGCAAGCATATCGCATATATCACCATGCGGCATACGGTGATGATGTGAAGAGCTTAGCTTTATTTCGTACCCTACCACGAAATCCATCTGTTTCCAACGCTCGTTTTCGGCAGTACGGTAAGCCATGTTTATTTCAGAAGCAGCCAAACGGATAGAACGATACTCGCAATCCAGCAAATGCTTCGCACTTCCATACTTCTCTTTGTAGTCTTTTTTCAGCGATGGGAAGTCGAGCAGGTATTTGGAGATTTGCTTGCTCAACGTAATCGCACTTGTGCCTTTCTGAATGGCACAAGAAATGGCTGCTTCCAGTTCTTCTTTGTAGATGGTCGATTGGTTCCAAAGTTTATCTGATATATTGAACCCCTTATCCTTTCTGCTCTGAAAAGCTTTCAGCGCATCGGAGTTTGTCTGATACAGCACCGTGTATTTTTTCTTATCCACAATGGCATCGTATGCTTGCAGCACCTTGTCAGCTATCAAATCCTGCACCTCGTTACTATTCTTCCATTCCTCGGATGTTCCTCGATAGATAACTGAATGAATATCATCAACGAACTGCATTTGAATGTCAGCTATCTGTTTTCTTGTTTGAGGGTAGTCAGACCATTTGAAAGGCTTGTCGCTATCAGCGGAGTAATCGGTACGTAATACAGCTTTGGCGGCTTCCAAGTTAAGAGTATCATATATTTGCTCAACAAGTGCAACATATCTGTTTAGCCGGCTGTTGAGTTCCTGATATTTTTTCTTCTGGTTTGGAATTTTAGGCTTTGCCATACTGTTCTTTTTTTAAGCTATTTATTGAAGTAGGCAGAAAAATCACGGGGGTAAGACAAAAAAGATTGTTCTGTTTTTAAGATTGGCTCATCTTTTTCTTGAACTTGTCACATATGTCACGGTTAAGAAAGCGGCTGGAAGTGAAAAATGGACAACGGCACATGAAGAACTCACCTTTCAAGTTCTTCTCGTGCCAGTCGTAACTATGCGCACAATCCCGGCAATGATAATTGGATTGAGGTGTTACTTTCTTTGCCATTATTCTTCAATTCTATCGGGTGCGGGCATTTCCAATAGACGGATAGCCTTAATCGTCTCTTTGCCTTCCAAGATGGCTTTGCACAACCTATGATAACCGTCTGCTATTTGTCCTACCTCATCCAATAGGATAGGATAATCAAGGGAACAGTCACGCACACGCTTGCATTGGAATATGAAGTTGTGAAGCTGGCTGCACTCAAACGGCTCTGTCGTCAAGTCGATATTCCAAAGTGGCATATCCATAACTGGATACTCTTTTGCCTTAGCAAAATCGTATAACGTTTGGGCTTTCCATACTTTATTTCCTCTAAGGTATTCGCTTTCAGCGAAAGTCATATTATCTATTGGTACTTTCATGCTATTTACTTATTTAGCAAGGTGCGCCAGCGTTACAGACATCCAACGCACCCGTTACATTTTCTACACGTGGCAATAGGCTATTGAACAATCTCCCAATCATCGGCAAACACATCGCTAATAGACGGAACCCATGAATCAGCACGCCCGGTGTTCTCGTTGTAAATAAGGCATTGACTCGTATAGTCAATGAAACCCTTACCTTTCAGAATAAGGTCTTTTGCTGATTGCGGAAGAGATTGCATCTTGGGGATAATATCACTATCAATATGTGCTGGAACCTGTTTGAACACCATTAATCCTTTTCCGTTCCAACCGCTTCTACGAATTGGAAAACCTGCTTTGAGAGCCATAATAGCCATACCAAAATTCATCTTTATTACTTTTGCACCATCAGAACCTTGCATACGCTGTATGCGAGTATCAAGAAGCCGTATATAGTCGAACATTGTACAACACTGCATTTCCAGTAAACACTTGTTGTACATATCATTAACGACTTCATCCATTTTCCCTGAATCTATGAAAGCGGCTAACTTTACATATCTTCCATTGACTTCTTCGGCTTCTATCTGCATACGGTCAAGTGATGTATCGGCGAGTTTATACGCCTCCTCAAACGGTTCCGCTGGCGACCAACTCTCGTACCCGTCAGCATATTTAACGTGATAACCCATGCGCTTTGCATACTCTGCATCAGGCACTCTGCCAACTTGTAATAAACCTCTTTCATAAGCCTCGCCCATTGTCATAGGTTCTGCTTCAATCTGTTTTGTTCCAATGTACTTTTTCATATATCTGTAGTAATTTAATTATTCTCCAGGAGTATATGTACCGGTAATAGAGGCAGTGCTGTCATCGGTCAGAGTCGCTGTGCCGGTAATGACTGTACCTTTGATAGTCAAAGCTATTGATTTGATTTTTGCACCGGCATCGCCTTTGTCTCCTTTCGCTCCAGCAGCACCTTGTTCTCCTTTATCACCTTTGGCACCAACTACACCTGTATCTCCTTTCTGCCCTTTGAGGTTCTTAAAAGCGAAATTCAGCTTGCCTTCTTTCATTGTTACATCCACAGAAGGTGTACCTACATTCGCATCAACGCTGGCGGTTGCCCCGGTTACGGATGAGCCATTACCACTCGCTTGAGGCAATACCACCATTTTTGCCGCATTAACCTGCGTCTTACTGATGATACGTATCATCATCCCAGCAGGCACATCCAAATTGAATACCCGTTTTAGACAGTCAATGTCCAATTGGTCATAATAACTAGGTTCCATGTCGGGCATGTGCCAGTAGAATATCAAGTTTTCTGTAGTACCATTGTCAATCTGAATCACGCATTTGCCCTTTGATACAAAATCGGCTACATACATCCCATTTTTTTCACTGAATGAAATATCTTCCATTTTGATAATTATTAAATGTTATTACTCTGTTCTTGTTTCAAACAAATTATTTATTCTATTTTGAGAGATGGCAGCATCTTCTTTCTGTATCTGCTCCAAAGTTGCCTCCGGATTATTAGAGCCAGCTTCTCTAATAGTTTGCAACTGGCTCTTGATTGCTTTGCCTCCATTCTGTTTTATAAGCCTATCAGTCATTGCATCCTCGTCCATTTGGATAAATGGAGTAATGACATGCTCAACTTCTACATTGTCAATCTCTTTAACCCATGAAGTATTCATGCTTTTCAAGAAAGCCTTGATTACACTGCATTCACGCTCAAACGATTCTATCCAAGCACCACTTTCATCACCTACTTTCAGATGGGCATCAGTCAGCAAGGTCTGTCTAGCATCAAACCCGATATTTCCTAATGCTTTCATGTTCTCGAATGATATATCCGGAATTTGTGATTGCGACCAGAATAGGTTAATCAGAGTGCTTACATGGTACTTTAGTGCTTCGATAGCCTGAGACCATGAAACATAAGACACATCACCTCCATTTTCAACACGGAATACCCTACGGCTTTCCCCCTTATCTTCTTTTCCTTGTGTAGCCCCTGCAATTTTAAGGATAGGAGCACTGTTGTAGGCGATAACATCACTATTACGAGAAAGGGTATATTCTATCTCATTACGCAAATAAGACAAACCATGATAAATAGGAACTGGGCGATGAACATAAACACCGGGGATCTTCAATATAGCTATTGGTTCAGCTTTGATTTGTTCCCACCCAGATCCTTGCTGCTTCCACTTGTAATGGATCTTAGAAGTATATGTTTCAAAAAAAGCAATTTCTTCGTCCTTGACTTTCTTCTTGTATTCAAAAGACATAGCAACCATATCTCCCAACTCGTCAAACAACGGATACAGCCCGACGCCCTCCATCGGGGAATAGGTCTTGCATTTCAGCTTAAATTTACTTTGAAAACCATATAGAGAATTGGGATTTTCAACCGTATACCAAATGGTAAATACCTCGCATGATGCAAAATAGGCGTTGCCACGTTTAATGTTTTCACTGTCTATACGAGCATACTTGTATATATTCTCAATTGCTTTCGCTATTTGTTGGCGAGTTTCATTGTCATCAATATTATGATAGACACGTTTTACTGGAATGGAAAACATGAACTCTGTCATCCGTTTTGTAAGGAGTTTTTCAAGACCGATATAAATACGGGAAGCTTTTTCTACCGTACCATCAGATTTTACCTTATCTTTCCGACCAATGTTATCACTTACTATCGAATGCAATGTCGGTTCATAGTCTTTAATAAGATTATCCCATGAGGGAATATAGACTGACTTTCCTTTTAAATCGTTGATGATATTATCAACCGGGCGAGTATTGTCCAATATAGCGGTTATTTCATCCATAAATACAGTAAAGTGCCACTTGACACCCTTTTTTAATATTAATTATTTTGATAGGAATTTACTCACAAAGTAGATTTGTCCCTTACCTGAAACTTTTGTAGTGGTCGTTACCAATACCGAACCATCCGGCTTGGTGATTGATGTTTTCTTTAACTCGAAAAGTCCCAATTTCATAGATTTCTGCGTCGGCTGATTGTAGTAGTCACCCTTTTGACAAAGATAACCATTCTCGCGCATCCAGCTAAACAAACGGTTCTGACCGATATTTACCCCATTTTGTTGTAATATTTTAGCCAGTTCAGCAATTAAACAAGAGCGATGTGAAGTTGAGACAGCATCGGCAAAAAGAACTTTGGGTGCATCTTTTTGGATCTTCTGCTCAGCCTCTATAAGACGCTGTTCTTTTCGTTTCAGCGTTTCTTGTGCCACAATAAGCGCACGTGCCATGATTTCTTCTGGAGTGTCGTCCATTTTGGTAGCGATGTAGCCACCTGTCTTACGGATGCATGGCAACACTTCGCTTGTTACCCATTTGCGGAACTTTTTAGCTTCAGGCTTACGACTATCCAATATTGTATCATACAAACCATCCTCATCAACAAAATTTGCCTGTTGGATTCCACCGGCTGTTTCAAGGGGATACTTTGAAAGTACATCCTTATCTAATCTTTGCGCTACCTTACTGGGAATCAAATCCAAAATCTGGCATACATCTGCCAAGCAAAAGAAAGGTTCGTTATTTTCACTCATTGCAATTCTTACCTTTCCGAATTGCTCATTCTCAAAAATTTTAATTGTGTTCATAATGTAGTTCCGTACTCCTTCATACGGTGGTTAGTTACACATGATACTGCTCCAAAAAGAAACCGGATAATACAATACGCACTACCCGGTAACGTGAAGGAGCACGTTAGCATCAAATGCTATGATGCAAATATAATAAAAGTGGCTGTAAAAATGTCACATTTAACAAAAAAAACTTACCTTAAATCCAATATTTTATATTATCTGTTTGTACTTGGTACTATTTTTAGTACCTTTGCATAAACGAACAGTTATGGGTACAAAGGAAAAACTAATAGAACGTATTTTGTCATGTCCAAAGGATTTTACCTATGATGAAGCAAAACGCTTATTCGGGATTTTTGGATATAAGGAAAGTAACAAAGGTGCTACATCAGGTTCCCGTGTTGAATTTATAGGACCAGACGAAGAAGCTCCTTTCATTTTACATAAGCCACATCCCGGAAGCATTTTGAAATCATATGTGATAAAAGGAATAATTGAGCATATAAAGAAAAACAATTTGATTGAGAAATATAAACAATCTAAAACAAAGTAGTATGGGACTTTTAAAATACAAAGGATATTCCGGTTCTGTAGAATACAGTCCGGAAGACAATTGTCTGTTTGGCAAAGTGCAAGGGATGAGAAAAGCGTCAATCCTTTATGAAGGGAAGTCTGTTGATGAGGTCCGTAAAGACTTTGAGGAATCTATAGACTTTTATCTTGAAAACTGTAAAGAAAGAAATATACAGCCTGAAAAGCCTTATAGCGGGAAGTTAAATCTACGTATGTCACCAGACTTACATTCCCGTGTAGCCGCTTTTGCTTCCAGCACTGGAACAACAATTAATGAGTTTATCAATAAAGCCATATCTAAAGAACTTGAACACGAAATGGCTTTGTAAATACCGAACATAAAGAGAGGGTATGCGATACTCTCTCTTCTAAATTACTTACCGTAACCTGTATCAATGACTTTGCAACCATTTCTTCCGTCTTTCTCTGCACGCATCTAAGGTAGGTGCACAATAAGAAAACAGCTCACCGTACAATAGAAATGCGCCGACTTTCACAAGCCAGCGCACATAAGAGCAATGAAAACACAAACAAGGAGTGTTTTCGGTTACAAAGGTACTAAAAAAACACAACTACAAAAAGTCTTTAAGCAACTCTTCATCACTAATAAAGCTATAATCTCTAGGATAAAACGTATTCGCTAATGCATCCATATAGTCAGGAGAACGTTTAATACGTTTTTTGATATCTTCTTTAGGCTCAATGATAATCTTTCCATTACTAAGGAACTTCCACTTGGTTTCGGTAGCCTCCTCCATTAACTGATCGCAGGGTGGGAGAGAGGCACCAAAACCATTTTTAGGATTAAGCCAGTCACGTAAAGCCCAATATAGGTATGCTCTCATATTTGCAAATTCATATTCGCCAGTAATATCGTGTAAGCCATCTGCCCCTTCCGAATATTTGCATGAAAAAGCATTTGTAAATTTTTCTTCTAACAAACGAGAATAGACACCTGCTCCCTCTCCAATAGTATCAATAAATGCTTTTGCCCCTTTCTTCTTTAGATAGGGAATCATCATACCTACCACGTGCATGTGATCCGCACGCCCGGCAGATTGATGAACTTCAAATTGAGAAACGTAGTTACCGTATCGCGGACAAAGCACACTGTTATCGCGTCCCATACCAGCAACGTCAACACCTAACTTACAAGATTTGGCTGGGATAAAACCATTTTCCTGTAACTCCTGCCAATTCCTGTTTGCTATTTCTATCCATTCATAAGGGATGAGAACATCTTCCGACACTTTAGGAAACATACCAAGTACCTTGACGCGAAACAAATCGTTAGGTCGGTATAGCTTACCTTCCCAATTGAAATCGCCTTCACCTTCGTTGAAGTCCGCTTGCTGGATAGGTGAGCACCAATTTATCACTTTGTCCTTAACCCATTCATAATCCACTTGACCGGGTATTACAATTTGCTTCTTTACTACATTTTCTGCATTTAGAGAGCTAAGTCTGAATTTTGCAAAACGGTCAGACTTCATGGCACGTGCAGCATATCCTGTGGTCACGTTAGGGTTGAATACTATGAGCATCCGAGAATTTCCCTGCAAGTTACCTTCTATTGCATTATAAACAATTTCGGATATACCTGATGCCTCCGTGATAACAAACATGGTATTTGCCGCATGAAATCCAGACCATGATTCAGTTGCATTGTCATCCGCTTTAAATCCTGTTAAAAACCATTCTTCATAATCCGTTCTTATATCATCTGCAACCAATCTGCCCGGACAACAAAAAGGAAATTTTGTCCTTGCCGCACGAATCAACCTTCTGATTTCAGGAGTCATAATATTTTTTACTTGTCTCCCTGTTGGTGCTGTCATGGCCACCTTAGTATTTCCAACAAGTATACCTCTTTCATTAAATCTAGGCGTAAGATACATAAAACACAACGAAGCACAGGCCGCCACAAAATCTTTTCCACGAGAAGTTCCACTTGCGACAGCAGTCATAGGGTTATGTTGAACAGACTCAATAATAGATTGCTGATCATGGTCTAATCTTGCGCATAAGGCATCACGGACAAATTTATTCCAATCCTTCGACCAATACGCTATAATTTCACTTATGAGTTTCTTTCTTTCATCATTTGTTCCCATTCTTATATGAATTGGTTAATAATTTTAAAGCATCTACCCAATCATCATTAGTAGCATTTACCTCTTGTTTATCTTTCCATTCATTTGGTCTACGATTTTTTAACCAAAATATTTGTGCTGTTGTATCTCCCGCAATATGTTTTTTCGTTTTTTTCACCACAGTCGTTTGACCAGATCCATCCTCTCCTATTTTCACCTCAGTCGTAGTTTCCTCGATATCATAGCCAATGGCTCTTTTATATAGAGCACTCTCTACTTTCATGTCAGCTTCTTCCTTACCTTCTCTCAATAAGTCTACAACTTCAGGATGTTTTTTTAATATACTTTTAAATGTCGTAAGTCCTATTCCAAGACGTACACATAAACCTTTGTTATCAGCTCCATTCCTACAGTCTGCTATAATAATATCCTCTTTACCTTTTATATATTTATCATAAAGGGACATTCCTAATTTGGGTCTACCTCTACCTGCCATATTACACCTCCTTGTCTTTTATTTCTTGCAAATAAGCTTTGCAGATATCAACCATACGAGCAAAAGCAACAGTATTGCTCTTTATATTAAACTTCTTCTTTACTTCTGTAGCTACCTTTATAAATTCTTCATAAGAACCTACAACTATCGAACTATTTGCAGATATTTTCTGTTTTTCAAGTTCAGATAGAACAGCTTTGACATCATTACTCCTACTTTCTGTAAACAAGAACTTCATTTCCGTAAGCTCTATATCCCCGTCATTAATAGAAACGGTAGGAATCTTATCTGTATCAATAAATTGAATACCGTTAAGACCAGAAAACTCTCTTGCTTCAATAGTGCGCATCTCACTATAAATTTCCTTAAGCATTTGGGCATCATCTTTTCCTACTAAAGCATTATGACTAAGCACATAGGCAATCTGTTTGTCTTTATCAACCTCTTCAATATACAAGATTAGAATATATTCCAGTTTAGCTTTAATAGCAGCTTTTAAACGATGATTTCCCGACAAAATAAGATATTTCCCATCATCTCGTTTCATCGCGAATGGAAGCTGAGATAAAAAACCGTCTTCAGCCACATTTGCAGTTAGTCTATCCAGTGTGGATTTTTCCATATAGTGAGCATTCTTCTCCAATGGAACGCAATCATCTATAGGGCTTACATATGCTAACTTATACGGAGCAATCAATTTGTTTACATCCCCCAATTTCTCTTGAATAAGATGAACATCTTTCACTTCTTGTATTTTTTCAACCATAATTTATATAAATCTTTTAATGAATCATCTAAAAAATTAGCAGAATACATTAGTTTGCCTTCATCTCTCCTGTCAAGATTGAATACACTGCGGTATTTCATACTTACTGGTGAAGATGTATACACAGTCGTCTTAATCCCTTCATAATAGTGACCCATTTTTCTTGCAATGAGCATCCTCACATCGTGGGACTTAGTAAGCATAATCAGTAATTTACTAAGCCTCTGTGTATTTGAGTTTACAACAAAATCACTCTGCATAAATATCTTTTCAAGTGTAGATAACTGTTTGCTGAAAGAAGTAAATCCAAACGCTTTACCGTCAGCCATAAATACCATACCTAAATCTCCACCAGTTGTATAATTAACCTTGTTTGCCATGTAAAACGCTTTATAATAATTCACATCACTAACTGAACATAATTTTACAGATAGTGTAGTAATATCTGTAAATTCATAATCTATAGGTAAAATGTGAATACATGATGGATTTACATTTTTATCGCGTTCGATGTAATAATTCTTATTTTGATTTAGGCTAGAGTAAGTGTATATAGGATTCTTGCCTAGCCCCAAGTTTATTTTGCCAACAAGGAAGTTGTCTATCTCCTTGAAATATCTATCAGAATAGATGATGTTTTCATCATTCTCAAGAAGAGTCTTGAATATACTTCCGCCCTCTTTTGGATCAAAGACGTTATAAGTAGCGTGCATATAATTAAAGCTTTCTTCGACATAGCTAAACATCTTCTCATACCCTCCTTTATACGTAGGAGGAAAGCTTATACCAACACCTTTACCTTTTTTACTTTTTAGGAAGTCAAAAAAATCACCATAGAAGAAACTTTTAATATTAAAATTAAGTGCGCCTTTTTCAATCTTAGATATAGTATTATGATAATAAACTTTTGATTGCTCAATAAAAGCGTTAAACATTTCTTCTTGGTAATCGTTTTTCCTTTGGTGAAAGTTTGATACTCTCATTGCAAACATTACTTGAATAAGTTTTTTGTATTTAGTGTCATCCCATGTGTCAAAGACCATACGTAATTCAGGATTCACAACTTCAATATCAGTATTTGTATCAAGTAATAGATCAGAAATTAGTTTGGAATATAAACTTACATCATTAGAATGTACTGTGTATCCCATAGCTGACATGATTTTATCGGTGGTGTAGTTTCCTGAACATCCGATAAAAACATCTTTGCCTTTTACTCCTTTCATCAAATCCTGAAGGAGCAGTTTAACTTCCGGTGGTGTCGTTCCTGTAAACATATCTTTAGGGTGTATATAACTTCATATACATTTTGCGTTAAGCCTGCCAAAAATACGCTCGGCAGGTACTTAACACAAAATTCAATCATCTATAAGCCACTCACAAGAACACTTATGCAATCTATTCGGCTTCTTTACAGTCGTGTCAGATGGCAATTCCCATCACCCCGTAAACTGCACAAGCTTTTATGTTCTTGCTTCTGCTTATCGCTACTATAAGGGTTGAGCGGAAACAGGGAATCGAACCCCACTCTTTGGCTGGAATGCCAACGCTCTACCGATGAGCTATTTCCGCAAATGCCTATGCTGTCAAACCACCGCTTGCTTGGCAAATCTGACAGCATCCCACCAAACGCTATTGATGGGTGGCTAATAATTCGGGATTGTCAAATATATTGCCGATTATTTCTATTTTTCGAGCATCACGCATATCATGGAAACACCGCGCACCAACATCAAACATAAATCCAGCATAAATATCAATCCACCTTACAACGGCATTTACATTACCTTTAATTCCTGTGTAAAAATCCTCATAACAAAAACCTTTAACAATGTCACCTTCATATATTTCTTTCCCGCTCTTATCACACAAGCCGGTGAACCGCCCAAGAGTATTTTCGTCTATTTTTTCAACGTCATTATCGTGCAACCAAGTTCCATCTCCATCTTGAATAAGCGTATAAGAATTTCTTATCCATCCCTTACCATCAATGCGCTTCCCTCTAAACTTAATCCTTCTCATACTCAAAATAAATTTGCTTGTTCGTATTTAGGTTCCTTTTTCTCAACTACTCCGAACTCTGTTATTTCAATGCCAGTATTTTCAGTAAGCCACTTTGCCAAAATATGACGATGGCAAAAATCACCCGGTTTTTCGTAACAGCAGAGAGCGACATCTTTGCCTTCACTTAATGATTCAATTTGTTCGATTACCTTATTAGCATCTTGACTCGCAAGAATCCTGTCGTAAAGCTTAAGATACTCATCATGAGAACAAGGTCCACTTACCATATAGCGGGTAGGACAAACATTCAACATTTGAGGAACGTTAACCATAAATCTAGGCTTACCAATGGCTACGCAAATAATTTTAATTCCAGCTTCTTTCAATTTTCGGCTATTTCCGAAATAACTTGTGTAAATTTTCATTGCTCTTTTTTTTTATTTTTATGGTGTAAAGATATAAAATATGGCGTAAAAAACGTCACTTTTAGTCATAAATTTATTTAATTTGATGATTTTATTGTTTCAACCTTGTAACATTTCATCATGTGATCTGTTTCGCACCCCATATTGAAGATGTTACCGAGATAGTACTTGTGAGCTTCTTGCTCTGATAGGTTGATAGGGGTGACAAACCAGTCTTCATTGCCTTGTTTGTCTTTTAAATACACTTTTACTATTGTTATCATCGCTCTATATTTTATCCATTATATGATGCTGTTATTTCTTTAGCATGAAGTTCTTTTTTCAACTCACCGTTCTTGTATATTCTTACAGATACGATTCTAACCGTATTGGACAGGAAACATCCACAGTCTTTTGTCACCTTTTGCTCCAACTTAAAAGCTTTCGCTAGATTTTTGGTACGCTTTCTTATGGTGTTTTTGAAACCGAAAACGACATCTTCGGTATCTATCTCAAAAGAGTATGTAGTGGAATACATCACTCTTTGAAGCTCTTTTGTTAGTTCTGTTACTTTGCTCATTTGCTCTCTTTTATTATTAGTCGTTATTATTTCCAAGAAGTTCTTGTAAAGCAGACTTATATCCGTCCAACGCCTGTTGTGTATATCCCAATCTGAATTTTTTATCTGCTGAAAGAGAGTCGTTGTTCAATCCTTTTTCAATAGCTTCAATGTTTGCTTTGTAGTATCTGATAAGTTCTTCTGTTTTCATTGCTCTTGACTTTTACTTGTTATTAATAGGTGTTATTTTGATATTGTAAATATACAAATAATATATTGAATATCAGTATTTTATATCTTAAATATCGCAAGCTTAAACTTTGTTTAACTTTCTGTATTTCAACGTGTTATCAAATTTTTCAACGGCGGTGTCGATCCGCTTGTTGTCCTCCACGCCGGAATAGTTGGTTATTTAAACACATGGTCAATAAATACCGTATTAGTTTGCCATTCTCCGCGATATTTGAAAACAAAATATCCGCGTATAGTTGCCGTTTCTTTCATTCCGTTTGCAAAGTCATAGGCTGCTTGCTGGTTCTTGCCAAACTCTTTATTTATTGATCCGCTGTTATTGCTTACCCTATAGTGTAGCTTTGCAGGGGCTTTTGTTCTATCTGTAATAATATTCATCTTCTTTTCCGTTTTGTGCGGTTGCCCGCGGTTAATACTTATTTCCCTTGTAATCCTGTGTGGTAGCCATCAAGCCATATTAACAACTCTTTTGGGGTGTAATAGCCGCTTATACGCTTGTTCGGGTAACGTGTCGTTATTTCTCCGTTGTCGCCATCCGCCAATATTATAGCGTATGTATGTTTCGGCAAACTCGATGGATTGAGGGAGAAACCATTCGCCCTGCAATATGATTGTAATTGCCTTAACGCTTCTTTCTGTGTTAGATTCATATTCTTATGGTGCTGATTTCAACATATATTTTGATAAAAAGATGGATTTGCTTTTCTCTATTTCGCTATTGGTATCAATACCAATTTGCTGGTAGAACCCAGCATTACCAGAAAGGCACTCATACGCAATTTTCAATGTTCTCTGTTCTTCCTTGGTAAACCCCATACGAAAGGTAGAGAAGATTGTTAGTGCGGCTTTAAAATCACCGCACTGGAGTAGTGAAATAGCTTTATTGGTTTTCGTTTCCATTAATCTATGAATATTTCCGATCCAATCATTTCATTTGCTCTACTAGCATTTACAAAATAAAAGCGTCCCTTAGAAACATAACTGTCTTCTGATGTGTACACTTTTATAGCGTAGTATTGTCTTTGAGCTTGTGAATAACATATTTCCCAGATTGTTTTCCATTTGACAATAAACTTATTGCTTTTTGCTAGTTCTTGTTCTATTTCATCTGATCTGAATTTAATACCGGCTAGTACTAGTATATTTTTATTTTTCATCTCCCCACAACTTTTTAGCCAGTTCGTAATTCTTTTGTGCTTCATTAACTGCTTTCTTGGCATAAGTAAGAGTATAAGCATGTTCACGTGGGTATTTGCCGGACTTCACACCTTCATGGAATTCTTTAGCTTGTTCCAATTTATGTTCGTAGAAGTCAATGCTTTCCGGCATAGACAAATTGATCGTGTTGGCACGTTTCTCCCAATATTGGGCCACTCTTTCATGTTCATTTGCCTTATCACTGAACTCAACGCTTTTACCCATGTTGTTCCAGGCATCATCTATCATTTTGCGATGACCTCGTTCACTATGGTGCCCTACTTTGATGGGCTCGCCTAAAGAAAGAAAATCTCGATGTTTATTCGATTTCTGAAAATACTCATTACTTTTTTGCACTGCTGATACGGCCCATTCACGTCTGCGATCCGCTCTTTGCTTCGCCCATTCCTGTACATTAAATCCGTCAGCCCGAACGATGGAGTAATAATAGAAACCATCTTTCTCGAAAATTAAATTAAAAACGATGCTTTCATTTTCTTTGCCGTACTTGGTTGTAACCTCAATAACTTCTCCTTTTTCGTGCTTTTCATCGCACTTTGCCAAAAACACGTTTGGCGCAAACTTGTAATATGTGTTCATTGCTCTTATGTATTAAATTGCTAACTTTAATATTTCTATATCTCGAATAAGTCTATTGGCTCTCTGCCTTTCATTACTTGCAAAGTCTTCATTACAGATACTTTCGTAGAATGCCGCATTTTCTTCTGCTTCTTTTAACGACATCTCTTTGCGTTCTATCAAAGACTTTATTGTATCAATATCATTGCTATTAATAATTTCTTCTAAAGCTGTCTTCTTTGTTAATTCGATTGTTACTTTCATTGCTCTTTTAATTAATTATCTGCAAACTTTATCAACTGTAACTTTCAACACTTTCCAATCACCTATTGCCAGATTAAGTGTTCCATCGGAATTAATTTTCTCAATTACAAATTTCTTATAAGGATAAGGGTTGTAAGTGACTTCACGTCCTAATTTTGCATTAAACTTTCTCATCGCTTTTGTCTTTTAATTGTTAGTAATATTGGTTTCTTTTAGTATTGTAAAGATACTCATTATCAATGAATTAGCCAAGTATTTACACAATTATTTTAGTCGTAAAATACTCATAACCAGAGATTTAACTTTTAGAATAAAACAGCAAACATAATACAGATGATGCATCGGAAATGGTTACTTTGTACAGTTTATCCATTCCACTTTTTTAATTTATCTAAAAACTTGCTATCCCCTGAGTAATCAGCACTGATAGCCTTCTTGCTTTCGATAATCTGCTCTAAAAGTATTATACATTCCTTCCTTATCTCTTCAGCTTCGTTATAACCGCAAGCGTTGTCAACCATTATCTCTATGTTTGATTTTGGCTTAGAAAGTTGTTTGCAGAGAATTTTCAACCGCCAGTAACAGAAATCAATTGTGGCTATGTGTTCTAACTTGTTCATTTCTTTTTAAGTATTTCAATACATTCCTTTACTCCATCATCGAAACCTTGTTTATACCCTTTGGTATATTCCCCTGTGGTATATACCGCCATTGACAGAAAAAATAGAAGGATACCTAAAGCCTTATGCCAACCGGGGAACGAGATGGAAAACGGTTTAAATGTAATTGTTAGATCTCCGACCCATAATAGGGCGATAATACATATGATTGTAAATATAATTGTTTTCATAATCAATATTTTTTTCCGTTCAACTTAGGTCTTAGTTCATTGTATCTCATCTTCTGCTCAATATGCCATAGCAAATCTATGTCAAGATGTTTGGCTAGTGCAAAGATTGAAAATATCATGTAATTTACAGCCGTAGAAAAATCACTATAATATTCAAATGGTATGACAGATATAATATATATCGCTTCTGCAAAACTAAATTTACTGTACATATAAGCAATATCATCTATATATTCAGAGTTAATATCCTCACTAGCAGATTCAAGGCTTATTCCTCGAAGCCCTGCAAGATCAAGCAAGCGTATAACTACTTCGCTTAGTTCGTCTGGAAGTGTATCTTTGATATATTTTTCAAAACAATATTTAAAATTGGCATCATCGTGCGGTTCTTCATTCTCATAAGAAGATTTAAAAGATTCCCTGTCGGCACGTTTCCCTTTTCTGTCCGCTTCCACAGCTTTCCCAAGCCTGGAAATGATAAGGCAAAAGAAGTGTTCGTTACTCAGTTCTTTATCGTGAAAACCGTGCTCGCAAGCTGTTTTGTAAGCACGATCCCGTAGTTCGTTCAAATTAATATTGCTCATTCCCTTATTCCTAATTTAATTTCTTCATCCTTGATTATTTTCCCAATCTTATCGGCTTCTTCATACCGTTCCTCTTTTATCAACAGTCTTTGCAATTCCGAAAGCTGGTTAATGTAAACAATATCGTTACGATCTGACACATGACGGACATATCTTTCTATCTCATCCAGCTTATTCTCCATGCGATGCCACTTTCTTACCAAAATTAAAGTAAATGCCAGAGCACAAACGTTTAATGAGGCAAGGATGAATTTAAATATTGATTCCGCTATTTCCATAATCATATAAGTTTTAATGTTTCCTGTAATCCTGCTTCAAGTGCTTCCTCGTAGGTATTATAACGGACAATAGGTCTGTCAGACAATCCTACTAAATCATGGTTAGGAATTGTTAGTATATCATATATCCAATAATTTCCATACATATAGGATATTTCGATATGCAGGTTCTTAGTTTCACGAAGCCACTTTTGGGCAACATACAACACTGGACACAAAAATTCAACTGGTTCGTTATCTATTTCCGTACAACATGACATACTTTGCGGAATGTCGTATCTTCTAATAATATTATCGCAACTTATTGTGTGTTCACACTTCCAATTAAACCCTTTCTCTTTCAGCAACTTTGCTGTTTCTAATGTCACAAGTTCTTCGGTCATAATTTTATTCTCCTTTCAATTTCTTTATTAGCGCATCAGCGAAACCAAGGCTCCATTCTGCTGTCATATTTGAATCAGCAATCATTACCTGTTTGCTGCAAAATCCTTGCATGGCAGCTTTCGCTAGTTCATATCGCCTCTGTTCCCAGTCGATAGCTGAAAAATCAAGTTCGCATTCTCTGTAAACCATGTTATCACACACATATAAATAATCTTTGCTATGTTGAGAGTTGATGTTTAATTGGGGAGTTACATCTACCAAAACTCCTGTTGATTTTACTCTTGCTTTCATTGTTTAATCATTTATTTTAACAAACGTTTAGTAATAGTACCGAATGAATGATACCGATGCCAAACTATATTTCCACGCTGAATTTCAGTAAGCCAATCACAAGCTTTAAAAACTTGTCCTACATTGTATAGGAATGGTCTTTTTTGAATTTTTCTTTTTATTCTTGCTTTCATTGTTCCTCCTTTGTTTTAAAATATTCAATCAGTTCGTCTACGGTAGCCTTGTGATAACGTCCTGAAATAATGGTTGCATTATCCCAATTTTCATCCCAAAAGAACATAATGCCTTTGGGTTCTGTGAAATAATGATCGTTACCAATAGAATCGTCATAAGAAACGCTAAGAATGGAATCTGTTATAAACCACTGCATGTAGTTACTATCATCCCTCAATGCAGCGATAGCCAGGAAAAGTTCTTCATTCGTTCCGCAATCAATCCTTCCTTTCTTGGTTACGGTATCTATATCATATATCACCCCATATAAATTCCCATAAGATGTTATGATTGCTCTTCCTTCTTCAATGCTTTTATGACTTCCCTTTCCGTCATAACTATGTGCATCTAAGGTTGTATTACCAGAATTAAGTATTTCATACCCCAATTCTTCCAGCCCTCTCCGAAGTTCCTGTGTGTTTTTGCGTATAAAACACGGTGTTGTAAATCCCATAGTTATTCCTCCGATAAATTAATCACTCCTTCGTCTGAATACTCATATCCAATATATTTGATACAATTTCCAAGAACGATATACCAATCTGTAAGATTATCATCATTACTTACTGCAAAAAGCAAATCATGTATCGTACTGTTTCCCCTTTTCAATCCTATATAGTAGTTATGGTTATAAAAACTAATTTCGGGAATATGCCTTAAAGTATCAGTATGTAAACCATCATATACACCGAATACATTTTTAAAATGATTTTCCATAGTTATTCCTCCTTTCCAACTTTAACATATCCGTTTTCAATACACCAGCACAACATATCGTATGCTGCATCAATGAGTTCTTTACTCTCTGTAATATTTATCATAGACCTAGTATAATATTCCATATACAAGCATGTATAGCTATCTGCAAGTTTTTGGATGGTCAGCACTTGATTTCCGATGAAGCAAGGCAGCTTATCAAGAATGTCCTGCAAAGTGTAAGTTGTACGACAATAGTCGTAATTCGTATCGGCATCCAGAGAGGTTACAACCATGTTGTCTGAATCTGATTCATTCCACTCAAAACACATGCTTCCATCGCTTGTATCCAGCCCAAGCTCCTTCAAATGCAGTATCTGTTCGATTGATAATACATGTTTCATTTCTTTTCCTCCTCTGTTTTAATCTCTGTTACCTTACCACGATTAACAAAACACTGACCTATTCCTAAATCGAGTAAGGCACAATAGTTATCGTCTAAAAGATTAGAGCATTCCCGAAATAGAGCGCATTCATTACAACTCCCTTCTGATGATTCATATAACACTCCATCTATTATTATTCCGTTCTTTATTTCCATAATCAAATACAATTTCTCATATACGTTTTCCTATCAATCATACCGTTTTCTGATTCTTCTACCAAGTCAAAGAATGTATTAGCATAACAAACATGCTCGTCTATCATTATACATATCCCATCAGACGGATAATATTCACATGAAACATTATCATCCCAATCTATATGTTTTTGTGCTTCTTTGGCTATATCATCACAAGCAATCATATACTCTATGTATTTATTATATGCTTTTCTTATTTTGTCAAATATATTTCCTTTCATGGTTTTCATCTATACACCCATCATCTTTTATCCATTAATTGTTTCATTTAACTTTTCTTCAAACTCCGCAATGATACAATCTGCATCACCGCCATGTACCCAATTGTCCAATACAGACGAAAGAACTTCAACTGCCTTTCTAGATGTTTCGTCAACTGCCATATTGATCGCTTGATTCACTTCCTCTAACGTAAATATGCTCATAATTATTCCTCCTTCTTTTTAAGGCTTATATCAATTGACAACCTATCGACAATTTCCTCCTTAATTATCTCCCTACACAAATTTCTTATCATAAGGTAATCACCGTTTTTCTTTATCTCGTCAGAAACCATACAACGAATCCACCTCTCTATATTAACATCGTCCCCATAGGTGTTATGGAAGATATGTTTAACTTCCTCTTTCACAATTGAAACTATTATATCCTTTATATCCTCTTTAGTCAACTTTAGTTCGTTATGGATATAGTTTTTTACTTCTCTGTATCTATATTTGTTCATAATCAATTCATCCTTTTAAAACATTCAACAACTCTTTAGCTCTCTTATAGGTATCAAAGCCCTTTACATTCACCCATTCGTATGAAATACGTTTGTCTTTTCTGACTTGTACCCAATATATTATTATGGGAATACAACCGTTGCACCCTTCTCCTCGTATGATTCTGTACCTTTCCATATTAATCTCCTTTCTCCTTAATCCGTTCCAGTACATCTCTGTTGGCTTCGAGTATATCATCGAAAGACGGGATGGGCATCCACATGTCACACTCGTAGTCGTTCCAATCCTCAAATTCAAATCCTCCGTCTGTCGCAACGTATGGCGATCTCCCAGGTGAAACAACGATATAGCCACTAACAATCGATCCATTTGATACCATTCTGCAAAGGACAATCTTGTTTGGGTCCGGCAACCGTTCATTAACACTAATCCAAGGCGATTGCTTGGACTGCCATTCGGCACCTTGTCTGAATGCCTCTTTAACTAATCTCATTTCTAAGCTATCATCGTAATGGCATTCATAACAATCTTCTGCCGCTTCCCGTGCCACTTCTTCTACTGTCTGTTTCATATCTATCTTGTTCAATAATTTCTTCATTTTTAGGATTATCCATTAAACTCATCCATATATCCCATCTCTTTCAAGCGGATATTAAACTCTTCAACCGAATCATTATTAGGAATGAATTGTTCAAGAACATCGTTAAAAGGGTGCAGATAGTTTTTTAAAATATCATTAGCCTCTTCTTCTCCACGTTTCTTTCCTAATCGGTCTTTGCATACTTCTATGTAATCATCTTTTGTCATATTGTAGTGCGTGACTGTATCAACAATTGTACTAAACCGACAATATAAGCCGTTTGGCTGTTGGGCTATAAATGATCCCATAATTACCTCCTTCTAATTTTTTATTTATCCACGGTTTATTTTACAATAATCTTATTATCGGATGATGGCATTACAACCACATTTCCGGCATCTGTGCTAATTTTTAGGATAGGATTAAAGTCAAAGTCAGTAGTGGCTACTATAATCATATCTCCAAAAACATATCTTTTATCTTGTTCCAATTCGTTCATATCTTATTTGATTTACGCTAATTCAATTATAGCCTTCTTTAAATTAACAAATAAAGGTATTGCTGACATGCCCCCATTGTAATCCAACTGTCTTAAAGAGGGGACAACCTCTCCGTTATCATCAATCTCATAATCTGCAATATAGGCTAACTTCTTCGCTTCGGGAACCAATATCCTTTCATTGTTCCTTTCATGAGCCATGACCGTTATACAGACCTTGCTTCCAACAGGAAATCCTTGGTTGGATTCAATGTATTCCTTTTCCAACTGAATTTTCTGATTCTTCAATTCCCTTATTTTTGAATCAATATCATTTTTCTTTGTCTGAAATTCTTCTTTGTTCATTTTTATATTGTTTTAAATATTAATCTTTTTCGATGAAAGTGTTAGTCGTGTTTATCACACCAGCAGAATCAACGCTCTTACCATCCCGGATAAACACTTTTTCTCGCATTAACTCTTCATAGTCATATAGTGACATTCCGATTACACACACACGACCATCAACATACAATTTACATTTCATTAATTCAGTTTCTTCTATCGGACCGATAACATCTATTTGAATTGTTCTTTTATTCATAATTCATTCCTTTCTATACCGTTATTAGTTAATTGGCAGTTTCATAAAACACATCCACATAGTCTTTCCATGTCTTCCAGTAGTATGGCCGAAGAGTGGTTGCCGATTGATGGCACTCAATACTTCCCTAACTGTTATCTGATCCTCATTCCATTTGAAAATCAGAACTCCGTAGTCATCCAGAACACGAAAGCATTCATCAATTCCCTTTTTTATCACCCTTGGCCAATCTTCAGGAAGTTTACCATACTTCTTGGCTAACCAACTATTTTTACCAACCTTTAGCAAATGGGGTGGATCAAACACTACCAGTTTAAAGGATTTATCCAAAAACGGCATATCGGTAAAGTCCGATACGATGTCTGGGTGGACTTTCAGATTTCGCCCATCACAAAGAATGTATTCTTCGTCCCTAATGTCAGCAAACAAAGCCAAAGGGTTTTCTTTGTCAAACCAAAACATCCTACTGCCACAACAGGCATCTAATATGATTTTTGTTTCACTCATTTTTAATCTGTTTTACTATAATTGATTAAAAAAATATTCACTACACTTAAATCCTTTCCGTGGAATAAAGTCTTTAAATTCACAACTTCTGAATATCCACTTCTTATCAACCCATCCGGCCAAGTCTTTTTGCCATTGTGGTATGATTTGATGCGGATTATTTAAATCCCGGTATGGCTGGGCGTATGGTAAGAACCTACGTCCTCTCTTCCGCCAATGATTAACTCGATTGAATGCCTCCTTGAAATCGTTCATCAAGATGCAATAGAAGAAATATTTCCCTTTATAGCCGTACTTGTCAATCAAAGCCGTTGCACGTTCACATTCAGCAATTTGTCCTGGAGTGTCACAGCCGAACCGTATGCAATTCATCCACTTTACTCTTGCCAATAACTGGGCGATGTCGTCTGTTACCAAGCGAGCATCTAAGCCCTGATTGAAGTCTACTCGTACGCCCATGGAAACAATCTTTTCAATTTGTTGTAAACCATAGTCGGATGCAAGTACATTGTTATCCATAAGGATAATATTCTTTCTACCGTCAATGGCTATCTCTTCGATATCCATGTATGGGGTAATCTTGCCTTCTTTAGTAGGGACTACACACCATTTGCATTTGTTAGGGCAGCCTCTTGTCAAAAAGCCGTAAGCTGTCTTGCTATCAACAGAAGGATACAGGCTGTAATCTGGTTGCAAGCGGTCTATTTCTACCGAAAGTATTTTTGAAATATCATATCCGGTTCCACCTTTTTCAACCTGATCTGCATTGATGTAGTAACCGTAATCAGGAGTAAAGGAAAATACTTTCGCTGCATAGACTTTATCATAATGGCACAGCGGATTATACCATTCCACATTGTCACCCCTTACCTTATGATAGCTGCTTATCTTCATCAATGCAAGATTAGGATAGTTGCTGTCAACTGCTAATATTCCAATGTTCATTTCTATTCAGTTATACGCCAAATCACTTTGATATTAACTTGTTGTATTCAACATTGGTTATCTCCTCGCAATCTTTAGGTAATTTACATTTCCAATCACTTTCCACAATGAAAACATAAATATCAGGAATAGTAAAATCAAATCCAGCATGATTAAAAACATCTTCGATCCCTATAATTGAGTCCAATTCGTTACGTCTTATTGTATTCTTATTTATGTCGGTGAAGTCCTGCAATATCTCCTTATTTTTGCAACGAGCACGCGGATAATAGCCATTATGCACATCTTTCATCCTTTTCCAATTAGCCATGTCCGGTTCTTCTGTAAATTCAACGATATCCAAACTTCTGTAATAAAATGAAGAAGTCCATGTCTTACTAAATCCGTATTTTTCACGGAGAACTGCTACCTGCTTGTCAAACTCATCAGCCTTATCTATTAAAGCCTTAATCTTTAATCCTGTTTTAGAGTCTCTAATTGTTTTATAATATCTTTCCATAATGTTTCTTTCTTAATCAGTTTTGAACCATTTTCCTGATGTCAGGTAAATGATAAAATTCCAATCTAAATATTTTTGGGTTCAAATATCGGGCATTCTCTTCTGCCCAACAGATGTATTCCATGAAGCCTGTAGCATGGCTTTTCGGGAATCGAATCGTATTTACGATATATGGCACAACGGCGGCAGATGCGATGTATATTGTATTTACCTTTTACACCGTAACATACCACAGGATAACCATCAGCAGTTTTCATGTTCCGCCTTTTTCTTCCGTTTCAGCTTTCTGATGAAAGCCTTGACCTTGTTCTTAACCATTTCTGTTATTTTGTCCGCATCCTCGGCAAAGGCACACTGGTAAACCATATCCGTGCTTTTTGACATGAAGTCCACCTGGGCTTTGGCGGCTTTCCCGCATTCGGAAACCCTGTCAAACATCTCTATACGGTAATCAGGATGATACTTTTTTAAAATCTCGTTACAGTCCATCGTAAAGGTCTCAACCATATCGCACAGCATGATGATACTGTTGGTAAGGACGTTTATCTCTTCCCTGTCCTCTTCCGACATTTCACGCATGAAATTATCCATGGATTCCGACATCCCCTCATATTCGGAAAGGTATTGGTTTATGACACGTTTTTCTATACCGTCCATCATCTGTTTGAGTTTCATTGCCTCCATATAGCGGTGTGACCTGAGAAAGGAAGCGTGCCTTTCCCTCAGCTTCAGCATCTGCCTGTCCTCATTGATTATCTTTTTCATCCGTTCCACCACATCCGCGGGGAGGTCGTTTACAGTCAGCTTATTTCTCATGGATTGCCCCCTTTCTTGTTGTTTGTATTCTTGTTTCCGTCCTCTTTCTTCGCCCTGTCAATCCATCTTTGGAATTTGGCAGCTACAAGAGGACAGTGGATGCGCAGGTTCCTGTCGCGTTCCGCTTCCCATTCACGTATCTTTATAAGCGTTTCGGTATTCATTGAAATAATGTTTTTTGAATTCTTGATAAAATGTACTTGTTGGCATCGTTGTAGAAATTCCTGTCGATCTCAAAACCGTATGCCTTTCTTCCACATTGCGCAGCAGCTAAAAGCGTACTTCCACTTCCAGCTACAGGGTCTATAACTACATCACCCTTATCGGTGAAGATTTCAATCAGTCTACGAAGTAAGGGAATAGGTTTCTGTGTTGGATGTACTTTAGGATTATCATCATCTCTAACCCAGTCGAAGCAGTTGAATATCATCCTTCCATCATTATTGAATTTCGGTAGTTTATCTCTATATAACAACAAACCGTATTCACAATTACCAACAATCTTCATATTGGCTTTTAATACTTGTGCGGAAAAGTTCTTACGGAATACCAACGGAATGTATTTCATTAGCCCGTACTTCTTACCAAGTTCTATGAACATGAACTGCTGTTCGTATTCGCAGAATATTATCATGCAAGGGGATTTACCGGGTTTCTTCGGTTCTTTTACCATCATGTCACTGCAAAAATGCATAAACTCGGCAGGACGAAATTCATTTTCTGAATTAAAAAACTTTTTCCCTGCAAGATCGCTCTCTCCGTTTTTATTATCCCCATCCTTATACCATGAAGGATTGCTTGCATAAGCATTAGTACCCAAATTATAAGGTACATCCGCTATAATCAATTGTGCTTTAGGTAATTGATAGCTACGAAAATTTTGAAATGAATCTCTATATAATTCAATATCTTTCATAATTATTTCTTTAAAAAACTGTTGCAAATTTGCCCATATCTGTCACAGGCACACACTCTATGTCCTTTAGCCTTACAATACGCAGAATTATCCCCGAAGTCCGAGGCATTCTTGCAATTCCGGCATTTGACATATACAATTCCCGGTTTTACTTTCTTTGGCATGCTCATGGTGACATACTCATGGTGACATCAGCATTTTTCTGGATTCCTCATCTCCGGATTCAGCCCGGCGTTTCAATTCGTTGTACAAAGTCAAAGAAGAATATCCTTCAGGGGGAATAAATTTTCTGTTCTCTATCTCATCCTGCACCCTTTTTCGGTTTATCGCGTCCAGTTCATAATTTCTTTCGGAATAGAACTCTTTGAAGAAGGCATTGCCTATTCTTCTGGCATCAAAGGATGCGAATGAATTATCATACTTCCCGGCCTTGTAGCGTGCAAAAAACAGCATCAGTTCAGAAAGCTTGTAAGCCTTGACCTGTGAGGCAAAGGACTGACAAAAGATTCTTATCCCATCGGCAACGCCCTTTTCCTTGCTGTTGGAAGCCCCGAATATGCCGGACACCTGTATGTCAATCCAATATTCGGAAGAGCCATAGCCGTAAAGCGCATCATACTGCATCAGCGATGGACAGTCTGCCATATAAGCTTTTTCCGGGTTCTGAAGGACATACCCCCACTGGACTGGTGAAAATACTCTTTCAACCTCAGAACGGTCTTTCCATCTGGTCAACCAGGCCTTCTTCGAGGTCTCGCTTATGTTGTTGTAGCAAGCTAAGAGCGTAGGCGTTAGCTTCCTGTTTGTCTGTATAATTGTGCCTATTGTTGTTTCCATTGTTCCGTTGTTTTTCAAGTTCAATTTTCAGCCATCGGGCAAAATGCGATTTTGCATCTTGGGGTGATTTAACAGTTTCTCCCTCGTTTTGGAGCTTCATAAAGAACTTCTCCAAATAATCATAAAAATCAGGAGGCGCGAAATCCTTATACCCACATAAACGAGTATTCATGCAGACAGCTTCCATCCATGAACTATTCGACTTCAATTCTTCATAGCACTCATCCAGCCTCCTTTCAAAAATCCCAGTCGGAATTTCTTCATACGCGCGCGGGGGAGAGAGATAATTATCTTTGTCTTTATCTTTGTCTAATGCGCGTACATTATACTGTAAGGGCTTAGGTTCTACTTTAGGTTCATGGTTAGGTATAAGGTTAGGTTCAACTTTAGGTGTCAAATTTTGATAGCTAATCTGATACCTTGTTTTATCACGTTGTCCTTTTCCGCCTGATTTGAATGTGATAAGACCCGCCTGAACTAATCTGTTACGTGCTGATTTCATTGAGTTGACCGACACTCCCACGTCAGATGATACCTTTGTATCACTACGCGTCCAGCTATCCACCCAGCCTAAACGATTCGCTGTTTTTAGCAAGTAAAAATAAAGCCTCGTTTCACAGCAGGTAAATTCCCAGTCTTCGTCAAGAGACCAAAACCAATTAATCAGTTCTATATAAGTCATATATCTTTCAAATAATGTCCATATCTACTACAGAAGTGTTTTATTATACCAAAAGGATATTACGATAGAAATAAAATAAGCTCTATATTTTCATTGTTTCTATTTGTGGAACTCGGAAACAACTACTCATACAGAGCTAAATTATATCTTTATCATACGAGAGTTCCACCAATCGCATTCATTATTTTCACGGTGTAAAGCTAATAAAAGTGAAGTAAAAACAATCACTTTATAACTATTATTTTTCCGTGATTAACTTTTTTTCTAATATCCTTTCCTTTGTAATGCCAAATCCTGCTTTGCAAATGATATTTGAGTACGTATGTTGTCTCCAGCGTGAACAAGAGTTCGATTTATGCGATCTAGCCATACGACCAACTGATTAGCAGTCACACTTTGAGCTGCAACGAACTTAATTGCAACAGTTGCCGGAACTCGTGACAAGAATTCCATGTGTTGAGAATATACGTTTGCTGTCACTTGGTCTTGATATGCCTTTGCATCCGCCAAAAGTTTCCCACTTCTTGCAAGGTAGACATTTATATCTGTCAGACGATCTACCAATTCTTTCGGGTTATCACTGGCTGTTATTTCAAGAAAAGACTGCATCTCTTCTATTTCCTGTATGATAGGAAGTAGAGGACAATCATCTATCTTACACGAGCCCATTCCGTCATTTTTAGGGCAGTATTTACAATTTATTTCCATGATAATTATAAATTAAGTTATTATTTTAAATCACAATATACGCTTAGAACCAGTTATCTAATGCTCAATTCATATAGAAGTCAAGAAAAAACAGATTGTCTTTCTCTGCCTCGTATTCATCTATATGAGAGCCACAAGATTTCAGTTCTGATACCTTATGCTTTAAATTTTCGTTTTCAGCTTGCAAGCGATAACATTCTGCTTTGCATTGGGCATATTCCGTAAATGCCTTCAGCATTGCCATGTAATGATTATAATCTATCTCTATCTTCATAACGATGTGTTTTTACTGTGATAATTACTCTAAACCTACCGCCCGAATTGACGGTAGGGCGTCATAAATGAGAACGTTGGTTAACCCCCATACGGCACTTACGCGTTTTATATGTGGCAAAATATTTCTTACAAAACCTGCCCTAATAATTACTTAGGGCAGGACACTTCCACGTGCTTCCATTGCTCTTAAATTCTATTCCCTAACCTTGTTTATTGAAAGTTCCGGGAACTTATTTCCTTTCACCTGCTCTGCCATTACATACATATAGCAGAAATCGGCTGCTTGCTTATAAGTTTCAAACTTGAAAACAACATTTGAACCCTTTTTTGAGACCTTGTATTTCATTGTATGAGTTTATATTGGTTTCATTATAGCTCCATTAAGACGATGTGTAGTTCTTATGTAATCATCAAGAAGCTCTTGTAATATGAAGTCCGGATAAACGTTCACAACACCGAAACGGTCTATGTTCACCTTATTTACCGGATACCCCCTTTTCCTACACAGACGTGTAGCGTCATTGCCGAGCTTCGAAATGTCACTTACATAAATGGGGAGCTTATGCCTCTGCACGTATGCAGACATAGTGGAACACCCATATTCACCAATAGCTTTTCGGGAAAGTTTTTTAACCTCATCTTCTAGCGCGCCTAACCTTAGTTCTGTAGATTTTAGCCTGTTTTCCTGTTCCACATTGGTTTTGGCCAGTTGAAGAATCAATTCTGCCTGGCTCATTTCAACGGTTGAATTCAAAATATGATCCATTGCTCTTAAATTTTAATGTTGTAAGTATCTTTTTTTTACAGTGTAAAACTAGTAAATATTGACAAGTTGACCAAGAAATAAATATTAAAATAAATCCACTTGTACTTTATTTAACTTATTGATTGTCAATATATTACAAGCGTAAAACCTTAATTAAAACTTCATGTTACAAACGGATGCGGAACGGTTTATCGCTGTTCTTATATCGTTACGATAATCACGGTTCCAATCATTACGTCCCATGCGTGAACCGTAATAGGAACGGTAGTTTCTATAGTCACGATTGCCGTACTTCGATTTGTATTCGGCTGCACGCTTGGCGTTTTCTTCATTAATCTTTGCTGCTTCCTTAGCTTCAGCCCATGCTTTTTTAAGGCAGTAACTAAATGTAGCATTGAAGGTATGATTGAAAATGTAATGCGCTCTCTTCATTATGTCTGATAAATTGTAACGTTTCATATATTTAGGAGTTAATTGTTATTAGTTCTTTTATTTGATGTAAAGATACAAGTTATAGCTTGTTTTACCAAGTAAAACAACAAGGGAAATCTTATCTTTAACTTTATTTATGAAAGCTATAACTTGTTGCACAGGGAATATTACTACCTTTGCTATAAATATTAATCATTAATTATATGAGAATCAGAGAAGCCATAGAACAACAAGGAATGACTACACAAGATGTAGCTAAGAAAATGGGTATAACCCTAAGTGGGCTTAACCAGCATATATCAGGCAACCCTTCTATAAAGGTATTAACCAAAATAGCAGAAGCCATCAACGTCCCCATGTGGCAGCTATTCGCGTCCCCGGAAGAAGTGCAGCTTCCCTCAAACGTTCATTCTATCAAATGCCCACATTGCGGAAACGAGTTCCCAGTTAGCGTGAATGTTGAACTTAAAACCAAATAGTATGAAAGAGATCCTAATCATATTAATGTTTATTGTACCAGTCTTTGCAAGTGCGCAAGAATATAGCAATTTGACATCTAAAGACTCACTTAATATAAACATGGATTCTTCACAGGTTGTTGTTGATTCTATTGTGGAAGCCAATTTAAAAAAAGAGCAAATAACAGCTATTGGCGGAATACCTTTTGGAATTTCCAGAGAAAAAGCCCTACCTGTATTAAGAAACAAATATGGGGAAGAAGACTATCTTTCTGACAATAAGCACATAGTCTTTAAAAACATAAAATATGCAGGTGTAGATTTTAACTCTGTATATTTCCTTTTTCAATCAGACGGTATTAATAGCTATTTTAATGCTTGCATATTTATCCTAAATGCAAAAACGAAAAAAGAAGCCATTGACAAACAAGACGAAATGAGAGCTCTTTTATCTAAAAAATACAATTTATCTTCTTTTACAGATGATAACGGATTCAACTTATATGTTGGAGGTGTATCCCCATTATGGAACGGTAGTTGGAAATCATTTTTAGAAGGGAATTATACTGGTGCTGTTCATATAGACATTATAAATTATGACGAAGAATTAGCCCAAAATGCTGGATTTGAATATTCCGTCCGCATAATTTATGGTCCTTTCAATTACGTAAAAGAAGAATTTTGAGTCTAAATGCATTAGAAATGACCGTATGGATACTTTCTATTATCGTGTCTGTTATAGCCTTATTTATAAGCTGTACCGTAATGTATAGATGAATATAAGGGATGCGAATGCACCCCTTTATTATATCAACTAAGAATTAATAAGATTAATGATACCTTGCCTGCCAATTCCGGTAATCTTTCTATGGTAGATAATATGGCCATTGTCAGCAACCTCTTGCTTTATATCAAACCAGCCAAGGGTTGCGTATTTGGTATATGGAACCCATGTCTGATTAACCTTGTACTGCACACCAAGTTCTTTTAAACGGTTATTGAGTTCAATTGCCGATTTAAGCCCCAATTCTTTAGCAACTTCCGTACATGTATAGGTCTTATTTACATGGGTAAGAACAGCAACCTGTTTTTCGGCTTCAATACGTGCAGACCGTTCTTCTTTTAGCTTAGTGAGAAGTTCAATACCAAAATCCGGATTATTCAGTATCTGGTCTATAACGTTATCGGTAGCATAGATACCATGCTTTCGGATAGAAGGAAGAACTTCTCCACATACCCAATCTTGAAAAGGTTCTGCTTGTGGCTTGTCTGAACGCATAATAGCTTTGTATAGGTTAGATTCACTTACAAAAATAGCTTCTTGAGTTCTACCAAGCGAATCTATGACCTTAATCAAACTAACCCCATCCGGTTTCAGTCTATTCTTAGTGGATGTAATTTGCAGATCGAGTATCTTGCAAACATCCGCTAGACAAAATAAAGGTTTATCACTTGTTCCGGCTACACGAACTTCACCGAACGATTCATTCTTGAAAATCTGAATATTGTCCATAATAAAGTCTTTTCGTTCGAGGACGTACCGCACTTCTTCATGCGGAGATAAAAGGCGAAAGCCATGCAGGGGGTTGTGGCCTACACAGCTTTCTATATCTTAATCCTCTGATTAATTCTAAATTTAATAAGTACAACCCAATGCACTGCAAATATACGGATAATTTTCAAAAGTGACACTTAGAGAGCCATTTTTAAGAAAAAAAAGAGAGGTGCAAATACACCCCTCTTACGAAGATACAGCATAACTTCACAGTTTTCCGTATCTTGATGATACATAAAAAGCGTAAGTGCCAAAAACATTTACATCATTATTCTACAAGCTGAAAACAAAATGTCAAAGAGCGATTTATTTAAAATCAAGCATACATTATATGTCTTTCAAATAATTATCCACCACTTTAATAAACTCGTCTAATGACCGAACAACGATGTATTTGTTACCATTTGCCTCACATTCCTTTTGCCATTCTTTTTGGACCGGTCTTTGGTATTCTCCCGGCTTTTTCATTTCCACACACAAAGCTCCATAGAAACGATTGCTCTTAAGAAGTATCAGGTCTGCGACTCCGGGAAGCATACCTTCATCTTTCATATAAGCTCCGTTCCTTGCAGAACGTCTTGCCGCATTAGGAACAGCAAACAGCATATTTCTGAGATGGGGATATTTTAAACGGAAATATCTAACACAAGAACATTGTATTTTATGCTCTTCATTTTTGGGCTTACTACGGCTGCTTGCCACACAAGCCTTGGATTTCATCTCTTCGTATGTCATAATTATTATTTGTTTATGTAGTACGGCATTATTTAAATCCCCATTCTTTCATGTAGTCAATGTTTTCAGGAAATCCTTCTACCAATATAGGGCTGAGGAATATCTTATCACTTTTTAAATTTGATCCTCCCCATTCGGTGGGTGGACACTTTTCATATTCTTCTTTAGAAACTTCACTTACACAAAAATGTGTCTGAAAGCCATATCCTTGTACACTTACTCCTAAATAACCGAATTTACGTAATGCCCACTCAAAAGCAATATCTCTATAAAAGTAATGTTTGGAGAATACTGCTACATATATCTTATGTGTAAAATTCCCTGTTTCTGTCAAATCCGGATTACATCTGATACAGAAATATTTAATACGTGAAAGTATTTTTTTTGCAAAATTCTCATATTTTTCACAATCCTCTTTTGAAAGAAACTCTTCCCCATCATATGCGATGTAAACAGTCTTAGTAATTTCTTTTGTTTCCATGTTATTCTTTTAATTAAAGACCCGAAGCGTATTCTCCGGGGCACAACCATTATTTATTAACCCATGCCATTGATGTGTGGCTCACATTTATGTGTCAGCAGCAGGACTTGCACCTGCATGATAGGAGTTTTTCTTGGACTTTCACCAAGTAGTTTTGCTTTTTCACGTTGCGGTGACATTCAGCATTACCTGTTATTAGCTCAGTGGTTTGAATTTCTTTTTACAGCTAACCGTAACATATTGACTTGCCAACCTATCTATAAGAGCTTCACTTTAGTGTATCTCATTGTTCCACCATACTGACTGACCATTACTTAATCAAAATTGAAATTATCCTCACCGTTAGGATCTTCGTCCGGCATATCATTACCGAAATCCATCGGAATGAACCAATCTGAAATAAACTCTTCCATATCAGTTAATTTTTAAGCATTAGGGAACTCAGATTTATCTTTCGCTTCGTATGGATAAACATCCATAATAGCAGTTTCCGCTACCGAAGCAATCACGTAGTCTGCCATTGTGCCTTTCATTCCTTTATCCAGTTTCTTGACTGCATCTCTCAAGTCGGCTGCTTGAACAAGAATGTTTGTGGATGTTTTCTTTTCCGCACCAGTTTTTTCATCCAATGTGATAAAGTATAACTTGCATTTAAAATACCTGTCAGCCGATTCTTCATCTGAGAAAAATATCTCAGAATAGTTGGCACGTTTTATGTCAGAAACAGTAAACTCACCGCTGATAAACGGTGTCATTTCCTCAATACATCTTCCTTCGCTTTCTGTAAAAGATAAAGAATCAAATAAATAGGGTTCCGTTACTTTTTTGTTCATGCCGTTTTCCATTACTTTTTCGTATCTAATCTTTACCTCAAACCATGTGTGCATCATAATCATTCCTCCTTTGTCTTATTACGTTCCTTAATCATTGCATCAGCTATCTGATAAGCTGCTTTAGCCTGTTTTTCAGAGTTGTAGTTTGTAATACTAACTTCTTTGGATGGGAAAAACAATGTTACAATTCTATTCCATAAAGTTCTTCTGCGTTTTGCTCCCATCATTATGCACTTCATTGCTTCAAGCGCAATATGATCGCGCGAAATATTCGATTCCATAATTTTATTGCTTTAATTGATTAATAACTTGTCTTTTGATTTTCTTGTACAGCTTCCCGACAAAACGTCCATGCTTCTCTGTTCCGTCATCGGGCAACTCGTTTTTATAAATATGAAGAAGTAACTGGATGAGAAGCACTTCTTGTTTTGTCAAAGTAAGTTTCATGATAATAACCTAAAGGAGCGATTCTATATCGCAAAGTTCAGCATATATCAACATCAGCCATACTATTATTTGTAACAGGATAGCCATATAATTATCACTGTCATTCTTATAAAACAATATCAAGAAAGATATTGCCATAATGATAAAGGCACTAATTCGTATAATCATTGTTTTAGATATGAAATTTGTTTTGTTCAATTTCAATCTCCATTACTGAAGTATATCGGATTTACATAACCACATAACATCAAAATGGCAAATCGTCCAAATTTTCATCCACTTGTGCGGTGGGTGCATTTACAGACGAAGAAGTGTTCTGAACCTCATAAGGCTTCATGTTACCTATATACGGAACAGCTTTTAGATCGTCCTCTGTCATACGTTCGCGAACTTCTTTGTCAAGCGACTGTCGTATGCTGTGCGTGTCACCATATTTACCGGGAGACTGGTTTTCCCAAGCAGTGGAGTCAATATACGCGCCTTTGGCTTTCAGGTTATCATCTGCCGATATGAAGATGTTATTGTCTTCAATAGGTATGAAAACACCTCTTTTTGTAGCTGTTGCACCTTTTACAGTTACAACGCAGGAGTTTTTAAATTTTAGTAAATTCAATTTTATGCTATAATTCATAACTTAGTATAAATTAAAGTTCTATCTTGTCAAAGTCAATGCTGTGTTCATTCATGAAGTCACCCAAGGCAATGATATTCTCACGAGTGGTGGTGACTTTGAAAGCTCTCGTTAACAGCTCAGGCTGTTGTACTTCGGGATGATTAATAAAAGGAGGCTGTTCGTTGGCTTTTTGTCCTGCCATGGCAAACGGATTGATCGGACGGGATTTGGCTTGTTCTATTTCAGCAGCTTTACGGGCTTCTTCAGCAGCCTTTCTTTCCCGCTCAGCCTTGATGCGCGCCTCTTCTGCTGCCTTGGCACGCTCACGCTGCTCCTTCAGACGGTTGGCATACTGAATGGTGGATGTGATGTTGAGCGTATCCATATAATAAGTACGAAGGACATCGAAATCCTCACCAAACCCCTTCAGCGTGGAAAGTTCGTTTTCGACTTTGGAGAATATGGAATCAATTTCGTTGCATACAGACTTCATGCTTGCGGATTTGTTGAGCCACTCAGACTTGAAAACCTTATTGAAGTCTACAAGGTTAACATTCAATCCATCAAAGTAAGTCTTGATAGTGGCTTTCTTCCTATCCTTGTATTGCTGTTCGTTTTGCTTGACTACCGTGTCAATCTTGGCAGAGCACTCGCCGATAAGTTTCACGGTTTCGGTTACAACGTCCTTGAACTCCCCGAAAGGTTTCATGAATTCTTTCTCAATTTCAAGACGTTTGGCATTGAGGGCTTTCGCCGCCTTGTTTAAAGCTGCCTTGTCTTTCTTTGCCTGATCGATATTCTCATCGTTATAATTGGAGATATCATACATTGGCAAAGCGGCTTTTACCATATCTCTGATTTGCTTTGCGTTGGTAGTAAGACTACCTAACGTCTTTTCACTCACGACCAGTTCTAGGTCGCTTTCTTGAATTGCTAATTGTGTGTTCATTGCTCTATATCGGCTATTTGGTTAATAATATCGTCTGCCATACGAATGCGTTTCTCCATTTCTGCAAAAAACTTTTCATCTGGTAGTATACGGACGATGTGAATAGGATCTTTTTGGAAAGGATTGTAAGCAACAAAATCCGTCCAGATTGCATTACAGCACATCATGTGAGCCATACACTGATAGAAGTATTCATACTTGACTTTGAGGAGCGAATCATTGTCATAAACTTCACTCTTATATTTCATAAATGTGTTCTGAGACGGACATTTTATCTCAATACATCCACGCTCCCCAGATTCTTCATCATAAAAGACCCCGTCAGGACTACTGGCAAAGTTGGGGATATTGGGGTGTTTACACGACCCCACTTCTACAATATGCCTTCCTGTTAACCTTGAATACAAATCACGTGCGCTTGCTTCCTGTTCTGTTCCGAATCTCATTGCTTTGCTCTCTACATTAACAGCAGACAAATACTCGGCAAATGCAATATCATCGTTTACAATCTCAGGATTCATAGCTCTTTCTGCCGCAACTTGGAAAATGTAATTCTTGGCAGTATCGCTGAACATGTCACTTCTGCCACTTTTCATAAGCAAGCCGATACTACTACCAGTAATGTTACCAAGGCGACATCTAAACCAGTCAAGTGACCTTTGTTCTGCATTTTCTATCATAACAACGTTTTTTGAATAGGTTTATCATTTGCTTTAGTTTGGGGCTGATTTACCGGCTGTTCTGCTTTTGGTTGTTCTTCAACTCCTGCGGCTTTTGCTGCGATTTCGGCAAGTTTATTAGCTTTTGCTGATTTATCAATAATTTCCTCATATTCTGCATCCTGAATATCTTCAACTTCTTCCTTGGTTAAGAATCCCATTGATATTTCAGGACAATAGGCGCGTTGCCAGAAAGCAGCCGCACGATAAGTAAGCATCAGATTTGGCATTGTAACCCATTTGCTCCCAGACTTTGTATACCACCCTTCTTTTATTGCCATTTCAATAGTTATCGGATCTGATTCAAGAACTTCTTTAGTAGAAAGTTCAGTGGCATAAGCAATACATTCAATATTATCCACATCAGTACCGTCAAACTCTTTTACAACGATTGTATTGCGTCTGTTTGTGGCATCCCACACTGTTTCATTGTATTTTACTTTACCAACCTTCCCCAGCGTTCTTTTCCGATATCTGAGTGAAGTATATCTGCCACTCATATTAATGGTAGCGATAAGGAACTTGCTTGACCATGACGGGTTTCCCTTGACAACGTAGAGATTCTGCATTATCATTAACGGATTAGCATTCATTCTCATTGCCATATCAAGCGCAATCACACAATTTCCTGTATTCCCTTTATAAGCTTCAGGAACAATTGTACTTTCAGTGTACATCTTAGCCATGCGCTGCATGACCTCAAACTGTTTCACGGTTTGTCCTACTGGTGTCATTGCAAACTCAGCCGCTTGTTTGGCCTGAATAATCTGTAATTCTGTAACTTGATTATTTTCTTCCATTGCTCTAATATTTAAAAGTTTAACAATATCTTGATAACCCCTGCGCTAAGCAAAGGCTGGTTCTTTCTTCTTCTAAGATTTTATCAGTATATCCTGACGAAAGCTTTGAAATGTGTAATTTTAAATTCTGATCAATCTGTCCTTTAACATCGGATATGTCTTCCTTGATAAGCTGAATAATTTCTTCCTTAGACGAATACCCGTATTCAGGAAGATATTCAAGTTTACATGATTCAACTTTTTTCAGTTCTTCTTCCAATTGATATAGTTCATCATACATTCTGTTCTCTTTTATAGGTTTCATAAACAATGCCTACAGCAGCCAACAATTCTTTCATTCTTGAATTTTTCTGTTCCACGGCATCATACATGGATGCTTTAAATTGAACTTCAACAGTATAATTGGCAAGTTCTTCGTGACTCATAGCCAACAGTTCTTCTTTTGTTTTCATTGCTCTTATGTGCATTTAGTTATACATATTTTACTTTTAGTATTACATCTACCGGATTATCCTTCATTGAAGAAAAAGCGTCAAGTACCTTTTCCTTAATAATCCTAATCGGAATGTCTATAATTCTTTCCTCTACAACTGAAACAGGAATCTTACTACCATTATATGTCAACAATGTAATTGATTGAATTACATACGGACGTTTTTTATTCATCTTCATGTTCTAATCTTTTACTGTGCTTCTCTATATATATTGAAGAACAAGAAAAAATAAAAAATGAAATCCAAAACCAAACATTATCAGGATTGGCAAGTAATATTACCATAATCAATGATAAAGCCCAAATAGTTAAAATTGGTGTTCTTTTCATAACTTATTGATTATCTTTTTATTATGATGTAAAACTACTTTATTTTTGACTTTTACCCAAAAATTATACTTTGAAAATACTTGTCATTAACATGATATAACAATTTGATAATCAGGATTTTAAAGAAGCGTACTTCACTACATCATAAGCATTACAATACCATCTTCCATTTTGACGATTGGCAGGTTTCTTTTCGGCTCGTATCGCCCCAGAACCAACCAAACGAAACAGACGAGATCTACCTCCAACTATATCAGCAGCCTCACGTTGACCAAAAGTCTTATCATTAAGGACTATCTTCAATACATCTTCATCAATCATATCTAATCTTTGAAAAGGTTATTCTTATGGGCATATTGGATAAATTCAGATTTCTCGTGAATATCCAACTTTAAATAAACTGATTTAATATGGTTTTTAACTGTATGAGGGGAAAGATAAAGCCTTTCTGCAATATCCTCATTATTAAAGCCTTCATATACCAACTGCATAACTCTCATTTCCGCATCTGATATACGGCAGTTGAATTGTGGACAGCAAATAACGCCCTCATATCTGCATTCACCACGCATAGGACATCTCACACGTTCAAAATTGAATCCACCTTTTTTATCTATATCCCTGCTAGTATTATCCAACTCTCCAAAATTGCACTTGCAAAATCTATTTACCATAAGAAATTGAAAGTATGGGATATTCTGCGAGCTTCTGCTATAACATTCCATTAATGCTTTATACGCTTCAGGATAACACTCCCTTATACGTTCGAGAATATCTTTCACAAGAACAGTTTCTTTATCTGTTATCGGTTTATTGCTTCCGTCAGGAAACATGCACCAAAGCTCATCTTCAAATATGTAAAACTCCAAGTCCTTCATCATTCCACACATTTTAGTCGGACCATAGATTTTCAGGAGATATCCCTGTTATTTCAGAAAGGGCAGCGATATGTTCTGGGTTATTAGGTTTCATTCCATATACAACCCAGTTTCTTACAGCAGTAAAAGACACTCCTGTCTTTTTTATCACCTCGTTGATAAACTCAGTTTTGGGATGAGTAGCATTGGGAAGATTTGAATAATAGTCCTTTAAGGTTATTTTATCACCTTCACAAAGCTTTTTGGTTGTTTTTAAATCATCTTTCATTATCTTTGTAGTGTTATATAATTAATAGCAATGCAAATATATCCATTTTGAGGATAAAATGAATGTTTTTATATTTAAATATCCTTAAAATGGATAATAAAAATCACTTGTATGGATAATGGAGAAGAAAACAGGCTGAAACAGTTCAGAATTCACATGAACATGACGCAACAGCAAATGGCTGATCTACTTAAGGTCGGTCAGAATACCTATTCAAGAATAGAGAATGGAGTTACAGCTTTCAAGGATGTATACAAAAAAATAATAGAGGATAAGTATCATCTCACAACAGGATGGTTATCTGGTGCTGATGTACCTATGTTTAAAAAATACGATGCGGTAGCTGGAATTATAGAAAAGGGTATTTCTGGAAGTAATAAAGAGAAGCTAAAAGAAAAGATTTTAGAAGAACTAATAGAACAAAAACTGGAAGGTAAAAGTGATTCCATTTCTATGAGCAGAGAAGTTTTTGAACAGATATCAAGACTTACTGAAACCGTGTTGTCTCAGCAAAAAACTATAGAATCAATGCAGGAACAGAATAAAAAATTTCTTGCCCAACAGGAAAATGTTGTCAGATGTGCTCATGTAAGTGGGTCGGATATTTCAACGAGCGACATAAAGAACCAAAATATTAATAAGGGAATAAGATGAATATATCAGATGAAGGAATAGCTATAAGCAATCGTTTTTTTAAAGCTATAGCAATATTAAAAGAACAGAAAAAGATCAGAGGGCTTCAGACTTTCACTAGAAAACACAATTTGAACAGATGGAATGTGAACCAAGTAAAGTTTTATCCAGGTCGAAGTGTGTTAAAACCTGAATGGATTGTGTATATACATGAAGATTACGGGATTTCTGTAGAATGGATAGTACTAGGAAAAGAACCTATTTTTGATCCAAACTGGAAAGAGCATAAATAAAAAATGTGCAAGAACTTATCCTTGCACATTTTTTGATAACTTGCAACATACTATATTACAAGCAATTAATCTATAAACTGGATAAACATTCGTAATGAATAGGTCCCGGGTTCGAGTCCCGGTTTCGGCTCAAGAAGCGGTAGAATACCGCTTCTTTTTATTTTATATAGTTCTCTTTTTCCATATAATAAAGCCCTTCTCCACGGTCACCATTCTCTAAATCAGTTAACTCTACTTTAAATATTCGGTAGGGGAGAATATTTTTCTGGTGTTTGGGCATATCCACGGTCAGCAGATAGGCATTACCGTATTCAGTAGCATCGAAGTACTCTTTTATCTCTTGTTTCATCAGAACAGGTACTTCTTCTCCATCTATCCAAACGATAGCTTTTAATTTGTCAGCCGATGGTGCCAGCAAAACGCCTTTGGCTTGTTTGCTTAAACCTGTTTGCTCAATCTTGCTAAGATCCTGTGCATGTACAAGTGAGGATTTTTCTTCTTTTTGCCATTGCAGGGTGCGGGTCAGACTCATGGGTCGAACATATATCTGATAGGTGGGCATGCCTCCAGGGATGTGGAAAATACGTAGTCCATAGACTTCCATACGATGATAGCGAATGTTGAGAGTGGTATCACGATCGGCAATGAAATTCCATGCCCAAAATTCGAGACGTTGGTCTTTTTCCGCTAGTCCGGGTTTTACGGTATGTGGGTAGGTAGACATATTGATAGCTCCCATACTTTGATACTTTCCTTTAGGAATACGGGTGGTGTAGTATCCGTTTTTGTCAGTGATGGCTTGTTTAATGTCATCAAAAGAGGGGCTCTGCCAAAAGATGGAACAACTGTCAATGGGTTGTCCGTTATAATCTGTTACTTGTCCGCGTATGGTTACTGAATCCCGTTGTTGTGCATATCCAGCAGAATAAAGAAAAAATAGGATAAAAAGGAGAATCAATTTAGGAATAAAAGGTGTTTTCATTATTTTATCTGTTAATTGTGTTTTTAATGTGTATCTTTTTCACTTCTCACCACTTCCCATCCTTTGAACTGTATCAGGACTTTATGTAACGTGGTTCCTTGAGCCAGATACAGCACTTTTCTTCAAAATTATCATAATAAAAAGAAGCGTAATCCTTTATGAACAGGTAGAGGACAACATTGCAATAAGTCTCAAAACATTTTTCCAGTCTTTCCAATGAAACCCCTGCCTTTGAGAAATCAAAATAAATCATCTGGAAACGGTTGCGCTGGTCGGTGGAATTCTTACCTATTCATAGTCCGCTGAATAACTTTCGAAACGGTCTTTTTGCAAAATGTCATAGTAGGCTTTCATTATGCTTAGGAAAAGGCTTTTTCCGAAACGGCGCGGACGTATCATAAAGATATAGCTGGCTGTATCTTCAATCAGGGGCAAATACATGGTCTTGTCCACATAATAATAATTTTCAGTCCGCATCCGCACAAAGTCCGAGATGCCGTAAGGGATTTGAGGCGCTTTTTTTGTTTCCATCTTTCTTCTTCTCTTTTTTATAGCTATACAAAGCTACACCATTTTTTTCTGATACCCGGCATGGAAAGGGCTGTTTTTTCCACTCTATTTCGAAAACGTTGGCAAAAGCACCGCGCAGCCTTCCTCTTTTCGAAGGCAAGGCCGCGCAAGATTTCGGGGTGCAAAGCATCTCTTCTTTGTATGCATGAAATTGTTGGAATCAGACTCACGTTGCCATATTATGAATCATATGCTTCTTCGTGCACTCCCTTCACGGCCCGTCCGCTTGGTTCGTTCATGTTCTTGAAGGCGGCGTCCCACGCAAGGGCTTCGGCTGTAGAACATGCCACACTGGGCACGCTTGGCACGCTGCGGGCTGCGCTTTCACTGGGAAAGTGCTCCTGGAAGATGCTGCGATAGTAGTATTCTTCCTTGTTTTGCGGCGTATTGATAGGAAACCGTTCGGCTGCGTGCGCCATTTGCTCGTCACTGACGGCTTCGGCGGTAAGGGCTTTCAGTGTATCAATCCAACTATAGCCCACGCCGTCGCTGAACTGCTCTTTCTGTCGCCATACTACACTGTCGGGCAACATGTCTGCAAAGGCTTTGCGGACGATTTTCTTTTCAATGGTGCTTCCGGGGCACATCTTTGCCTCGGGATTGAGGCGCATGGCTATGTCCAGAAAATCTTTGTCCAGGAAAGGCACTCGGCCTTCCACTCCCCATGCTGCGAGGGATTTATTGGCACGGGGGCAGTCATAGAGGTGGAGCTTGCCTAGTTTACGCACGGTTTCTTCATGAAAGGCTTGGGCTGTAGGGGCTTTGTGGAAATAGAGATAGCCGCCGAACACTTCATCAGCCCCTTCACCACTCAGCACCATTTTGATTCCCATGCTTTTAATGACGCGTGCCAGCAAATACATCGGGGTAGAGGCGCGAACGGTGGTGACATCGTAAGTTTCGATGTAGTAAATGACGTCGCGGATAGCGTCCAATCCTTCTTGGATGGTATAGTGGATTTCATGATGCACGGTTCCGATAAAGCGGGCCACTTCGCGGGCTTTTATCAGGTCAGGCGCACCTTCCAGACCGATAGCAAAGGAATGGAGCTGAGGCCACCAGGCATCTTTTTTATTGTCGGTTTCTACCCGTTTGCCTGCATATTTCTTGGCAATGGCAGAGATGACGGAACTGTCCAGACCGCCGGAAAGAAGTACGCCGTAGGGCACATCACTCATCAGTTGGCGTTTAACGGCCTCTTCCAGTCCGTCGTGTATGTCCAAGGAATAGGCATTGTTGTTTTTCACGGCTTCGTATTCAAACCAGTCGCGGACGTACCAGCGGGTCATCTTGCCTTCTTTTCCCCAATAGTAATGGCCGGGAAGGAAGGGTTCGTATTCATCACAGAATCCTTCGAGGGCTTTCAACTCGCTGGCGCAGTATATTTTGCCGTCCTTATCCTTACCTATATATAAAGGTATGACTCCGATGGGGTCGCGGGCAATGAGGAAATCGTCTTTCTCCTCATCATAAAGGGCGAAGGCGAAGATGCCGTTCAGGTCTTCGAGGAAGTGAATACCTTTGTCACGGTAAAGGGCAAGGATGACTTCGCAGTCGCTTCCGGTTTGGAAATCATATTTTCCGGCGTACTTTGCACGAACATCCCGATGGTTGTAGATTTCTCCGTTCACGGCGAGGATTTGTTTCCGGTCGGGACTATATAGGGGTTGCCCTCCGCTTTGAGGGTCTACGATGGAGAGGCGTTCATGGGCCAGGATGGCAGAGTCGCCTACGTAGATGCCGCTCCAGTCCAGCCCGCGGTGGCGGAGCTTTTGTGACATTTTCAATGCCTTCTGACGCAGTTCCTGCGTTTGTTGCTTTATCTTGAATATTCCTACGATTCCACACATAATTGTATTTGTTGATTTATTTATTTATTGAGATAACTGTCTATGTCCGTTGCCGCTTTCCGTCCGCTGGCAATGGCGCGTACCACTAGGCTGGCTCCGCTTGCCGCATCGCCGGCTACGAATACGTTTTCGGCGAATTGGGGATGTTCGGGCTTTAGGAATCCCATTGCCAGAAGAACCAGGTCGGCTTCAATCACTTCCACCTTTCCGGTGGGCTTCATGACAGGGCGGCCGCCGTCGGGATCGGGAGTCCATTCCACCTGTTCCACTTCCACACCGCACACTTTACCGTTTTTGCCTAAAAACTTACGGGTGGCGAGAGACCATAGGCGGCTGCACCCTTCTTCGTGAGAAGAGGTGGTTTTCAGTACGACGGGGAATTGGGGCCATGGAGTGGCAGGATTCTGTCCTACGGGCGGCTGGGGCATGATTTCTATTTGGGTGACGCTTAGGGCACCCTGCCGGTTGCTGGTCCCTATGCAGTCGCTGCCGGTATCCCCTCCGCCGATGACCAGTACTTTTTTCCCTTTGGCAGTAACCAGTTGTTCTTTCGGGAACGTCATGCCGGCAAGGATACGGTTTTGTTGCGCCAGCATGTCCAGTGCCGGGTGGATGCCTTTCAGTTCGCGTCCGGGGACAGGGAGGTCACGGGCGGTCGGAGCTCCGGTGCAGATGCAGTAGGCGTCAAAACCTTCGGGGAGTTGCCGCACATCCACATCGTTGTTCATTTTGAAGTGGATGCCTTCTTCTTCCATCACCCGGATACGGCGGTCGATGATGGGCTTGTGCAGCTTGAAGTTGGGGATGCCGTAACGTAGCAGGCCGCCGGGAGCCTCATTCTTGTCGAAGACGGTCACTGTGTACCCTTTTCCGTTGAGCTGGTTGGCGGCGGCCAGTCCGGCGGGCCCGGCGCCGATAATGGCTACTTTCCGTCCGTTGCGTTCAATGTTCCGGGGCTTGATGTAACCTTCGCGGAAGGCTGTTTCGGCAATGGCCGCTTCGTTCTCGCGGGTGGTGACGGGAGAGTCCATGCTCAGTTTCAGCACGCAACTCTTTTCGCAGAGGGCGGGGCAGATGCGGCCGGTGAACTCAGGAAAATCGTTGGTTTCGTTCAATATCTTGTAGGCTTCCTCCCATTTGCCTTTGTAGAGGGCATCTTGAAATTCGGGCTGCTTGTTGCCCAGCGGACAAGCCCAGTGGCAGAAGGGAACGCCGCAGTCCATGCAGCGTGAGGCTTGAAGTTTCCGGTCACGGCTGTTCAGAGTCTGTTCTACCTCGCTATAATCTGATATCCGGTCGTGGATGGGACGGTAGCCCGCTTCCTGACGCGGTATAGTTAAAAATGCTTTTGGATTTCCCATATCTTTGTTGTATTTCTTTGTTGATAATTTGTGTGATGTATTAATAATCTCTTTGTACATCAGCTATTTTTTGCTGTAGCTTGCGCATTTGTTCTTCTTGCAATACTCGTTTATATTCGATAGGTACTACCTGGATAAATTCATCCACATAGTGATTCCAGTTATCTAATATTGTTCGTGCCAGTTTGGAACCGGTATAGAGGTAATGCTGACGGATCAGTTCATGCAGCTCCTTCCGGTAAGATGCCTCCTCGATAAGTGAGAGCTCCACCATCTCCATGTTGCAGAAATAATCGAAGTTGTGGTTCTTGTTCCACACGTAAGCCACGCCGCCACTCATTCCGGCAGCGAAATTCCGTCCGGTTTCCCCCAGTACCACGACCCGTCCTCCGGTCATGTATTCGCAACAGTGGTCGCCTACACCCTCTACCACGGCCGTCACACCGGAATTGCGGACGGCGAAGCGTTCGCCCACCCGTCCGTTGATATACACCTCGCCGTCAGTAGCGCCATACAGCAGGGTGTTTCCGGCGATGGTATTCTTTTCCGCATCGAAATTGCTGCGCACGGGGGGCAGTACCGCAATGCGTCCGCCGCTCAGTCCTTTTCCCAGATAGTCATTCGCTTCGCCTTCCAGCTTGAAACTGATGCCGTGGGTCAGGAACGCACCGAAACTTTGGCCTGCCGAACCTTTGAATTTGATGTGGATGGTCTGTTCCGGAAGTCCTGCCTGCCCGTATTTCTTGGCAACCGCCCCTGCCAGCATGGCACCTACCGAACGGTCCGTATTGGCGATGGTGTATTCCAGGGAAATCTCTTTTCCGTTTTCTATGGCATCCCGGGCGGCGGCCAGTATGGTTACATCCTTTACATGGGCGATGTCGTGCTTCTGTTCCATGACATGGTGTATGGCAGCTCCGCTGTCCACCCGGTGTAGCAGTCTGCTGAAATCCAATAGTGAGGATTTCTTCTCACTTGGCGCTTGTTGTATTTCAATCAGGTCTGTCCGTCCAATGATATCCTCCAACCGGGTGAATCCCATTTCGGACAGATATTCGCGTACTTCCTGTGCCAAGAAAGTGAAATAATTCACTACATATTCATAGTGTCCGCGGAAATGTTTGCGGAGTTCGGGGTCTTGGGTGGCCACGCCTACGGGACAGGTGTTGGTGTGGCACTTGCGCATCATGACGCATCCCAGCACAATCAATGCGGTGGTACCGAAACCGAATTCTTCCGCACCCAGCAAGGCCATGTTGATAATATCCCGTCCGGTTTTCAACTGTCCGTCCACTTGCAGTTTCACTTGTCCGCGGAGTCCGTTCAACACCAAGGTCTGTTGCGTCTCGCTCAGTCCTATTTCGGGCGAGATACCTGCATACCGCATACTCGATGCAGGCGACGCGCCGGTTCCTCCTTCCGCTCCCGAAATGACAATCAAGTCGGCTTTCGCTTTGGCCACTCCGGCGGCAATGGTTCCCACGCCGCTTTCGGCTACCAGTTTCACACTGATTCGTGCCTGTGGGTTTACGTTTTTCAGGTCGAATATCAACTGGGCCAAATCTTCGATGGAATAAATGTCATGGTGGGGTGGAGGGGAAATGAGCGAGATGCCCGGAATGGAGTGGCGGGTTTTGGCAATCACCTCGTCTACCTTGAATCCCGGCAATTGTCCTCCTTCTCCCGGCTTGGCGCCTTGGGCCACCTTTATCTGGATCTCTTCGGCATGGACCAGGTATTCGGCGGTGACTCCGAAGCGTCCCGATGCTATCTGCTTGGTCTTGCTGCAAAGTGAGATACCCTGGTAAGTGCCGGTAATGCGGTCGCTGTCCTCACCTCCTTCACCCGTATTGCTGCGTGCGCCCAGTTTGTTCATGGCCAGTGCCAGCGCCTCATGTGCCTCCTTGCTGATAGCGCCGAAGGACATGGCTCCTGTCACGAAATGTTTCACGATGTTTTCTACCGGCTCCACCTTTTCAATATCAATGGGATTTCGTTTGTGTCCGAAGAAGTCGCGCAGGAAGAGGGGTGACTCTTTTCCATCTACCATGGAGGTGAATTCCTTGAACTTCTTGTAGCTGCCCAGCCGGGTGGCCAGTTGCAGGGTGGAGATGGTTTCCGGATTCCAGGCGTGCCGTTCTCCGTCTTTGCGGAAAGAGAACAGTCCGTTGTGCGGTAAAATGTCGCTCACTTCTTTTGCAGCGAATCCGGCATCGTGCAGGGCGATGGCGTCTCTGGCGACTTCTTCCAGACGGATGCCTCCGATGCTGGATGTCTGTGTGCCGAAATAGCTTCTCAACAATTCCTCGCTGACCCCTACGGCTTCAAAAATCTTTGCGCCCCGGTAGGAACGGATAGTCGAAATGCCCATCTTGCTCATAATCTTGAACAAGCCCTTGCGGATGGCCTTGATATAATTCTTCTCGGCCGTTTCGTAATTCATCTGCACATCGCCTTTCCTCACCAGTTCATCCAGTACGGCGAAGGCCATGTAGGGATTGATGGCACTGGCGCCATATCCCAGCAACAGGGCGGCGTGCATCACCTCGCGAATCTCGCCACTTTCTACAATCAATGCGGTTTGCACGCGTTTCTGAACGGAGATGAGGTGATGATGGACAGCGCTAACTGCCAGTAGCGACGGGATGGCGGCATGGGTGTCGTCCACAAAACGGTCGCTCAGAATGATATAGTTCACTCCGTCCGTAACGGATTGCTCGGCTTTTTTGCACAGGTCGTTCAGGGCCTCTTGCAATCCGGCTTTTCCCTTGCTCACCTCGAATACGATAGGGAGTTTCACGGTATTGAATCCTTTATACCGGATGTTGCAGAGGATGTCCAGTTGGGTGTTGTTCAGCACGGGATGGGGCAGACGTACCATTTTGCAATGGCTTTCGCTGGGCACCAGGATATTCATTCCCACGGCCCCGATGTACTCGGTGAGCGACATGACTAACTCTTCACGGATAGGGTCGATGGCGGGATTGGTCACTTGGGCAAACTGTTGCCGGAAATAGTTGAACAGCAACTGCGGCCTGTCCGAAAGGACGGCCAGCGGCGTGTCGTTACCCATAGAGGCGATGGGCTCGGCCCCTGTGTTGCACATCGGCATGAGGGTGCGTTCTATATCCTCGCGCGAGAAGCCGAAAGTACGCAGCATACGGTCATAGCCGTCTATCCGGTTGTCTATCTTGCGTCCGCTTTTCAAGGTATCGAGCTCGATGCGGTTGGCAGACAGCCAGGCGCGATAGGGACGTGCCGATGCCAGTTGTTCTTTCAGTTCACCGTCATAATATATTTTACCCTGTTCGGTATCAATCATCAGTATCTTTCCCGGTTGCAGGCGCCCTTTCTCTTTAATCTCTCCCGGTTCGAAATCCATCACGCCTACTTCACTGGCTACTACCATCATGTCATTATTGGTAATGAGGTAACGGGCAGGGCGCAGACCGTTGCGGTCCAACATTCCTCCGGCAAAGCGTCCGTCACTGAACAGCAGTGCGGCAGGCCCGTCCCAAGGTTCCATCAGGATGGAGTGATATTCGTAAAACGCTTTCAAATCTTCACTGATGGGGTTTTTGTCGTTGAACGATTCGGGTACCAGCATCGCCATGGCATGGGGCAGGCTCAGTCCCGACATCACAAAAAATTCCAGCACATTGTCCAGTGAGGCACTGTCGCTCATGCCCGGCTGGATAATGGGACGGATGTCTTTGATATCCCCTAGTGCCGGAGAGGAAAGGACACTTTCGCGCGCCTCCATCCAACCCCGGTTACCGCGGATGGTATTGATTTCGCCGTTGTGCGCTAACAAACGGAACGGTTGGGCGAGGCTCCATGTAGGAAATGTGTTGGTGCTGAAACGGGAGTGTACCAATGCCAATCCGCTGGTAAAGTAGGGTTGCGTCAGGTCCGGGAAGTACTCGCGCACTTGCATGGACGAGAGCATACCTTTATATATAATGTTTTTTGCCGATAGCGAAACGATGTAGAAGTCCGTGTGCCGCACGCGCTTTTCTATCTTCTTGCGGATGATGTAGAGGGTGCGTTCCAGACTGTCCGCATCTGTCACTCCGGTGATGAATACCTGTTTGATGTCCGGTTCGGTGGCCCGTGCGTCCTTTCCCAGGCAGGCGGGGTTGGTGGGCACATTGCGCAGGTGCATCAAGGTAAGTCCTTCGCGTTCTATTTCTTCAATCATAATGCTTAGGATGCCGGCCTGCTCTTTTTCGTCTTTGGGCAGAAATACGAGTCCGGTTCCGTATTTTCCTTTTTCGGGTACGGGGATGCCTTGCAGGAGGATGAATTCGTGGGGAATCTGTAGCATGATTCCGGCTCCGTCGCCGGTTTTGTTATCGGCTCCTTCCGCGCCTCGGTGGCGCATGTTTTCCAATACCTTTAATGCGGAGTCTACCAGTTCATGCGACTTGTTGCCATGAATGTTGACTACCATGCCTACGCCGCAAGCGTCATGTTCGTTGGTTGCGTCATAAAGACCTGTTTGCTCTGTTTTTACCATTATTGCTATCTTTAGTTTATAATAATGCTGGTTTGTATTTCATATTGTTCTGCAAAAGTAGGTAATTTATTTCTTTTTGATGAAGAGTTGGTGCTTTCTTTTGATAAAAAGATGCAGTCTTGCGTCTCTGTATTACAGTTTGTTGTATATATGACGTGTATATTTAATATTTGAAAGCTAGATTGTGAAAAATACTTTTAAATTGTAAGTTTGGGCATTTCTTTTATTCATATAGATTGTATTTATGACGGCATATCCCCTTTATAGTCAATCGACCGAATATAATAATGGGAATATTACATTCCCCAATCATATAACGACCTATTGACTTACAATTCAAAACTATCTACCCTTGTTTTGATACAATTTGAAAGAAAAAATAAATGCTTCTGTTTCTATTTGTTATTAGAATGAAAATAAATAAGAAAATAGAAACAATTATCTTATAAAATATCAAAAAGATATATATTTGCACAGAATTAAAAGCAAAAGGAAACCACAATAAATAAGTATTAATCAAAATGGTAACAACTATCAAGTTCACCAAGATGCAAGGAACCGGCAATGATTATATCTATGTAAATACCTTGTCTTCTCCGCTGCAAGATCCGATAAAAGCCGCCAGAAAATGGAGCGCTTATCATACCGGTATCGGTGCAGACGGTCTGGTACTGATTGGAGCATCCGAGAAAGCGGATTTCAGTATGCGTATATTCAATGCAGACGGCTCCGAAGCCATGATGTGTGGAAACGCCTCGCGCTGCATAGGCAAATATGTATACGAGAAAGGACTGACGGATAAGGAGGTGATCACGCTGGAAACCCTTTCGGGAATCAAAATCCTGAAACTTCATACAGGCAACGGGGTGGTGAAGGATGTAACCGTAGATATGGGTACGCCTCTGCTATCGAATCCCGGACAGATAGCTACGAAAACCGGCGGAATGCTGGCAGAAACCATCCCGGCCGATGGAAAAGAATACAAAGGAACATTCGTCTGCATGGGAAATCCGCATGTTGTCATTTTCGTAGATGATATAAAAGAGGTGGATTTGCCGGCGGTTGGCCCGAAACTGGAAAATCATCCGCTTTTTCCTGAGCGGACCAATGTGGAATTTGTAGAAATATTGCCGGACCAATCCCTACGGATGAGAGTGTGGGAAAGAGGTTCGGGCATCACAATGGCTTGCGGAACAGGAGCCTGCGCCACCGCCGTGGCAGCCGTACTGAACCATAAAGCCGGACGAAAATCGTGGGTAAGGATGGACGGAGGCGATCTCCACATCCATTGGAACGAGAAAGACGGACATGTATACATGACCGGTCCGGCCGGAAAGGTTTTCGAAGGCGAAATAGAGATGTGATACTGATTTTGAAAAACTTAAAACAACGATAAAAACAATAACAACGATGGCACTAGTAAACGAACATTTTTTAAAACTACCAAACAATTACTTGTTTTCGGACATTGCCAAAAAGGTAAATGCATTCAAAGTCTCTCATCCTAAAACGGACCTCATCCGCCTGGGCATCGGAGATGTAACCCGCCCGCTGCCTCAAGCTTCCATCGAAGCCATGCATAAGGCAGTAGACGAGCTGGCAAGCAAAGAGACATTCCACGGTTACGGTCCCGAACAAGGCTATGATTTCCTGATAGATGCCGTCATAAGGAACGATTATGCTCCGCGCGGCGTCTATTTGGAACCCGGCGAAGTCTTTATCAGTGACGGCGCCAAGAGCGATACGGGAAATATCGGAGACATCCTTCGCCACGACAACAGCATCGGCGTGACAGACCCCATCTACCCAGTATACATCGACTCGAACGTAATGTGCGGCCGCGCCGGGATACTGGAAGACGGGCGATGGAGCAATGTGGTATACTTGCCTTGCCTGAGCGAGAATAATTTCGTGCCCGAAATCCCCGATCGCAGGATAGATATCTTATACCTCTGCTATCCCAATAACCCTACGGGGACGGTCATTAGCAAGGCCGAACTGAAAAAGTGGGTGAACTATGCATTGGAAAATGATACCCTCATCCTTTACGATGCTGCCTACGAGGCCTACATACAAGACCCGGACATTCCTCACTCCATTTATGAGATAAAAGGAGCGAAAAAAGTAGCGATAGAATTTCGCAGTTTCTCGAAGACAGCCGGATTCACCGGGGTGCGTTGCGGATACACCGTCGTACCGAAAGAACTCACTGCCGCCACGCTGGAAGGAGAGCGCATTCCGCTGAACCGGATGTGGAACCGCCGCCAGTGCACCAAGTTCAACGGGACATCCTATATCACCCAGCGTGGTGCCGAAGCGATCTATACCCCCGAGGGCAAAAAGCAAGTGAAAGCCATCATACAGTATTATATGGCTAACGCCCGCATCATGAAAGAAGCGTTGGAAAGTACAGGACTCAAAGTTTTCGGCGGAGAGAACGCCCCCTACCTGTGGGTGAAGGCGCCGGGAGAGGTAAGCTCGTGGAAATTCTTTGAACAGATGCTGTATGAAGCCAATGTAGTGGGCACCCCGGGAGTAGGCTTCGGCCCCAGTGGTGAAGGGTATATCCGCTTGACCGCTTTCGGAGAGCGGGCGGATTGCGAAGAAGCCATGAAACGGATCAGAAAATGGTTGCTCTGAGCAGTACACGGCAACACTTGAAGCACTGTGTGCTTGTACCGGACTTACATCCATCAAGCCAATAGGTATATAAAATATGACATACTCACTATTATTAATTAAAAGGTAAAAAGCTATGAAGATGAATTTTAAGGAAACAGCATTGCTATTAGGCATGTCCATGGCAGTGCCGGCAACGAGCATCGCTCAAGACAAGGTGGAAGCCAGCGTAGGAGCTGACTTGGTAAGCGGCTATATTTGGCGCGGACAGGATTTGGGAGGCGTAAGCATACAGCCGTCATTGTCCGTTGCCTACAAAGGATTTTCGCTCGGTGCATGGGGATCCGCAGGCATTGAGTCCGCTGATACGAAAGAACTGGACCTGACGCTGGGCTACAGTACCGGCGGTTTCAGCATTTCGGTGACAGACTACTGGTTCAATGGCGGTCCCGGCTATTTCCACTATGGCACGCACCATACCAGCCATGTATTCGAAGCGCAGATAGGCTACGATTTCGGTCCGCTGGCAGTGAACTGGTACACCAACTTTGCAGGTGCCGACGGGGTGAACAAGGACGGCGACCGGGCATATTCCTCTTACATATCACTCGCCGCCCCCTTCAAACTGGCAGGCCTGGACTGGACAGCAGAAATAGGAGCCACGCCATGGGCCAATGACTTCTATAACGTGTCCGCAGATCCGGAATACAGTGGTTCGGACGGGTTCGCCGTATGCGACATCAGCCTTGGGGCATCCAAGGAAATCAAGATTACAGACTCATTCTCAGTCCCCTCCTTCGCCAAGGTGACGGTGAATCCGCGCACCGAAGGGGCCTATTTCGTATTCGGACTGAGTTTCTGACAGGAAGTGCAGAAAATGCAGATACAATAACAAATTCAGACATAACGACACAATAGAGAGAGGTATCAGTTTTTAAAAAGGTAAAAAGATTGGAACATATAAATTACAAGTACAACAATGAAGAAAATTGAGGCTATTATCCGTAAGACCAAGTTCGAGGACGTAAAGGACGCGTTGCTCGAAGCCGACATCGAATGGTTTTCCTACTACGATGTAAGAGGCATTGGCAAAGCACGCCAGGGACGTATCTACCGTGGCGTGGTGTATGATACCAGTTCGATTGAAAGAATCCTGGTTTCCATCGTGGTGCGCGAAAAGAATGTGGAGAAAACAGTGCAAGCCATCATCAAGGCGGCGCATACCGGCGAGATAGGCGACGGACGTATTTTCGTCATCCCCATTGAAGATGCCGTCCGCATACGCACGGGCGAGCGGGGCGACATAGCCCTGTATAATGCAGAACAGGAAAAATAAGCGCAAGCTACTTCCCTTTACCGGCAAAGGTAAAGTCGGGAATAAAACAATACTACAACGTAAACGAGAAAAATTATGGATACTATACTCTTATTTATGCTCCCCGCCGGCCTTTGGGCGCAAGATGCAGGCGTGGCAGCCACCACCGCGGCGCCCGATGCAACCGCCGGGGCCCTGGGCGAACTTGCTACCGGACTCAACACCGTATGGATGCTACTTGCCGCCATGCTGGTATTCTTCATGCAACCGGGATTCGCCTTGGTAGAAGCCGGATTCATCCGTACCAAGAACACGGCCAACGTGCTGATGAAAAATCTGGTAGACTTCATGTTCGGCTCCATCCTGTTCTGGTTCATCGGCTTCGGGCTGATGTTCGGCATAGGCGGTTTTGTGGGCGCCCCCCATTTTTTCAACTTGGAGGCGATGGACAAAATCATCGACAACGGATTGCCCATCGAAGGCTTCCTGATTTTCCAGACTGTATTCTGCGCTACGGCGGCCACCATCGTGTCCGGAGCCATGGCGGAACGTACCAGGTTCTCCATGTATCTGGTCTATACTGTCTTTATCAGCGTACTCATTTATCCGGTTTCCGGCCACTGGACCTGGGGCGGCGGATGGCTGATGAACGGAGACGAAGGCTCCTTTATGATGAGGACGTTCGGCACTACTTTCCATGACTTTGCCGGTTCTACGGTGGTTCACTCCGTAGGCGGATGGATTGCCTTGGTGGGCGCCGCCATTCTGGGACCGCGTATTGGCAAATACGGGAAAGACGGCAAATCAAGGGCCATCCCCGGTCATAGTTTGACGCTTGCCTGCCTGGGCGTGTTTATCCTTTGGTTCGGCTGGTTCGGGTTCAACCCCGGTTCGCAGTTGGCAGCGGCAACAAGTAGAGACCAGACAGCCATTTCGCATGTGTTCCTCACCACCAACCTGGCAGCTTGTGCAGGAGGTTTCTTCGCACTGGTGGCGAGTTGGATGAAGTATGGCAAACCTTCCTTGTCCCTCACACTGAACGGTGTGCTGGCAGGACTGGTGGGCATCACGGCGGGATGTGACCTGGTATCGCCTTTCGGGTCTGTACTTATCGGTGCCATTTGCGGCGTGGTAATGATATTTGCAGTCGACTTTATCGACCATGTGCTAAAGATTGACGACCCCGTAGGCGCATCGTCCGTACACGGCGTTTGCGGTTGCCTGGGAACGATTCTTACAGGACTCTTCGCTACAGAAAAGGGACTGTTCTATGGCGGCGGAAGCAGCTTCCTGCTGGCACAGCTCTTCGGCGCGGCCGTAGTAGGAGTGTGGGCGGCAGGCATGGGCTTCATTGTCTTTAAAGTGCTGGACAAGATACATGGCTTGCGTGTTCCGAAACGCATTGAAGAGGAAGGACTCGATATCTACGAGCATGGCGAGTCAGCATACAATTAATCACAAAAGTTTTTTCCATTCATTCTACTAATCAACAACTAAACAAATTTAGGTATTATGTCAAAATTAAGATTCAGAGTAGTCGAAACGGCTTTCAAGAAGAAAGCAGCAACGGTGGAGACACCAGCCGAAAGGCCCAGTGAATATTTTGCCAAATACGTTTTCAACCGCGAGAAAATGTTCAAGTATCTGCCCGGCGCCGTTTATGCCAAACTGACGGACGCCATGGACAACGGCGCCCCCCTGGAGCGTGCCATAGCCGACGAAGTGGCGGCAGGCATGAAACGCTGGGCAACTGAGCTAGGGGTAACCCACTACACCCACTGGTTCCAACCCCTGACTGAAGGCACAGCCGAAAAGCACGACGCCTTTGTGGAACACGACGGCAAGGGTGGAATGATGGAAGAATTCTCCGGCAAGCTCCTCGTACAGCAGGAGCCCGATGCTTCCAGCTTCCCCAACGGCGGCATCCGAAACACCTTCGAGGCACGCGGCTACAGTGCATGGGACCCCTCATCGCCTGTCTTCGTGGTGGACGACACCCTGTGCATCCCTACCGTCTTCATTGCTTACACCGGCGAGTCGCTGGACTACAAAACGCCACTGCTGAAAGCCTTGAGTGCTGTGGGCAAAGCCGCCGTGGACGTGTGCCGTTACTTCAACCCGGAAGTGAAGAAAGTGGTGGCCTACCTGGGCTGGGAACAGGAATACTTCCTGGTAGACGAAGGACTGTATGCCGCCCGTCCCGACCTGCTGCTGACCGGGCGCACCCTGATGGGACACGAAGCCAGCAAGAACCAGCAATTGGAAGACCATTACTTCGGAGCCATCCCCACCCGTGTGGCTGCCTTTATGAAAGACCTTGAAATACAGGCGCTGGAACTGGGCATACCCGTCAAGACCCGCCATAACGAAGTGGCTCCCAACCAATTTGAGCTGGCTCCCATTTTCGAAGAATGCAACCTGGCGGTAGACCATAACATGCTTCTCATGTCGCTCATGCGCAAGGTGGCGCGGAGCCACGGCTTCCGCCTGTTGCTGCACGAAAAACCCTTCAAAGGCGTCAACGGCTCGGGGAAGCATAACAACTGGTCACTGGGTACAGACACCGGCGTCCTGCTGATGGCTCCGGGCAAGACCGCCGAAGACAATCTGCGCTTCATCACCTTCATAGTCAACACCCTGATGGCGGTATACCACCACAACGGTTTGCTGAAAGCCTCTATCATGAGTGCCACCAACGCCCATCGCCTGGGAGCCAACGAAGCGCCGCCCGCCATCATTTCTTCTTTCCTGGGCAAACAGCTCACGCAAGTGCTGGACCATATAGAAGAAAGCGGCAACGATGACCTTGTCTCACTGGCAGGCAAACAGGGAATGAAGCTGGACATCCCGCAAATTCCCGAACTGCTGATTGACAATACCGACCGCAACCGCACTTCGCCGTTCGCCTTCACCGGCAATCGCTTCGAATTCCGCGCCGTAGGCTCGGAGGCAAACTGTGCCAGTGCCATGATTGCGCTCAACGCGGCCGTTGCCGAACAACTTGCCCGGTTCAAGCAGGACGTGGACGCGCTCATCGAAAAGGGTGAACCGAAAATCTCCGCCATCATCGAAATTATCCGCCGCTACATCAAGGAGTGCAAGCCTGTCCGTTTTGACGGCAACGGCTACTCGGACGAATGGAAGGCGGAGGCCGCCCACCGGGGTCTGGACTGCGAAACGAGCTGCCCGCTCATTTTCGACAACTACTTGAAGCCCGCGAGCATCGCCATGTTCGAATCCACCGGCGTGATGACCCGCAAGGAGCTGGAGGCGCGCAATGAAGTGAAATGGGAAACTTACACAAAGAAAATCCAGATCGAGGCGCGCGTGCTGGGCGACCTGGCGATGAACCACATCATCCCCGTAGCCACCGAATACCAAAGCAAGCTGATAAACAATGTGTATAAAATGAAAGAGCTCTTCCCGGCGGAAAAAGCATCCCAACTGTCGGCCGAGAACATGAAACTTATCGAAGAGATTGCCCGGCGAACCATTTTCATCACCGAGCATGTAAATGCCATGGTGGAGGCGCGAAAAGTGGCGAACAAAATAGAGAGCGAGCGCGAAAAGGCCATTGCCTATCACGATACCATCGCCCCGATGCTGGAAGAGATACGTTATCATATTGACAAGCTGGAGCTGATCGTAGACAACCAGATGTGGACATTACCTAAATATCGTGAATTGCTTTTTATTAGATAATCACTGCATAAAGGTTATCTATTTCTTTTGTTGGTTGTTTTAAGTTTGCGGAGAGGGGCGTCGGGATGACGGTCCTCTTTACACATTACCCTTCTTGCTTGCTTACTGTCTTTCAAATCGTAACTAAAACCACAACAGACAATATCATACTGTAAGTTTTCATATTTATTAAAAAAACGAATAAAATATTTCTTTTCGATTTTTATTCTTACTTTTTTATCGCTTTCGTCAATTATTTATGGTTTTTTATTGCATTTATGTTAATTGATATTTGTATCTTTGCAGTCGAATCAGAACATATACTTAGTAGATTATGTGTGGAATAGTAGGCTATATTGGAAAACGAGATGCTTACCCTGTTCTCATAAAAGGCCTGAAGCGGTTGGAATACCGGGGCTATGATAGCGCAGGAGTCGCATTGATAGACAAAAAAAGGAGGTTGAACGTTTATAAAACGAAAGGAAAGGTTTCAGACCTAGAGGCTTTTGTTTCCCAAAAAGACGTTTCCGGTACAATTGGTATTGCCCACACCCGATGGGCCACCCACGGAGAGCCTTGTCAGGCTAACGCTCATCCTCATTTTTCTTCTTCAAAGAATCTAGCTCTTATCCACAATGGTATTATTGAAAACTACGCTACCCTGAAAGAAAAGCTACAAAAAAAAGGGTTCATCTTTAAAAGTAGTACAGATACCGAAGTTCTCGTACAGTTAATTGAATTTTTCCAACTTTCCAACCATTTAGATTTACTTACTGCCGTTCAGTTGGCTCTGCATGAGGTGATTGGCGCATACGCTATAGCGGTGCTCGACAAGAATAATCCCGATGAGATTATTGCAGCACGCAAAAGCAGTCCGCTGGTGGTAGGGATAGGGAAGGATGAATTCTTTCTGGCTTCGGATGCTACTCCGATTGTAGAGTATACGGATAAAGTGGTGTATCTGCAAGATGGGGAGATAGCGGTGATTCGCAGAGACAAGGCATTGGAAGTCGTCAATCTGGACAACGTGCTTCAAAATCCCGAAGTACGTACGGTGGAAATGAATCTGGGACAACTGGAGAAAGGGGGATACCCGCATTTCATGTTGAAGGAGATATTCGAACAACCCGATTGTATTAACGACTGTATGCGTGGACGCATCAATGCGGACGGTGATAAAGTAGTACTGTCGGCGGTTATTGATCATAAGGAACGTTTGCTCAAGGCTCGTCGCTTTGTAATTGTGGCTTGCGGAACTTCGTGGCATGCCGGATTGATAGGGAAACAACTGATAGAAAGTTTCTGCCGTATTCCGGTAGAAGTGGAATATGCCTCCGAGTTCCGCTATCGTGATCCGGTGATTCATGAAGACGATGTGGTAATAGCTATCTCGCAATCGGGTGAAACGGCCGATACATTGGCTGCCATAGAACTGGCGAAAGAGAAAGGAGCTTTTATCTATGGTATATGCAATGCGGTAGGTTCATCCATTCCGCGCATTACAGATACCGGTTCTTATATTCATGTAGGACCGGAAATAGGAGTGGCGTCCACCAAGGCATTTACCGGACAGGTAACCGTGCTTACCATGCTGGCGCTGACGCTGGCAAAAGAGAAAGGGAGTATGGCAGATGAGAAATACCTGGAAGTGATCCGGGAATTGACTGTGATTCCGGCTAAAATAAAAAAGATATTGATCAGTAATCCTAAAATAGCGGAACTGTCGCGTATTTTCACCTATGCACATAATTTCCTCTATTTGGGACGGGGCTACAGTTTCCCGGTAGCTTTGGAAGGTGCGTTAAAGTTGAAGGAGATATCTTATATTCACGCTGAAGGCTATCCCGCAGCCGAGATGAAACATGGGCCTATCGCATTGATTGATGCCGAAATGCCTGTTGTGGTGATAGCTACGCATAATGCGATGTATGAAAAGATAATGAGTAACATACAGGAAATCAAGGCGCGGAAGGGAAAAGTAATCGCTTTGGTCACAGAAGGAGATACGGTAATCGGTAAGTTGGCCGATGATTGCATTGAGTTGCCCGAAACATTAGAGTGCCTCGAACCGTTGATAGCTACGGTCCCCTTACAGTTATTGGCCTACCATGTAGCCATTTGCAAAGGGAAGAATGTGGATCAGCCACGAAATCTGGCGAAGTCGGTAACAGTAGAATAGAAGGCAATGCTGCCGGAGATTATGCAGGAAGTTTCCGGCATAATTCTTGAAAGATGTACCGTAAGTTTGGAAAAATGACAGAAGGTCTTGTCATACCTTTGGGATGTTTTTATAAGAATCTGAAAATGAACTATTAATTTAAGTAGTAAAGAGAGAGCATGGAACCGTTAAAGCATGAATGTGGAGTCGCTATGATACGACTGCTGAAACCGCTGGAATATTATCAGGAAAAGTATGGAACCTGGATGTATGGCTTGAACAAGCTGTATCTGCTGATGGAAAAACAACACAACCGCGGACAGGAAGGCGCCGGGTTGGCCTGTGTCAAACTGGAGGCCAATCCCGGTGAAGAATATATGTTCCGTGAAAGAGCTTTAGGTTCAGGGGCGATAACAGAGATATTCGGTACGGTGCAAAATCATTTCAAGGATTTGGCGCCTGAACAATTGCATGATGCCGGATACGCCAAGAAATGCCTTCCCTTTGCCGGAGAGGTATATATGGGGCATTTGCGTTATTCCACTACCGGAAAAAGCGGTATCTCCTACGTGCATCCGTTCTTGCGCCGTAACAACTGGCGTGCCAAGAATTTGGCGTTGTGCGGCAATTTCAACATGACCAATGTGGATGAGATTTTCGCACGTATCACTGCCGACGGCCAGCATCCGCGTAAATATGCCGACACATATATTATGCTGGAACAAGTGGGGCACCGTTTGGATCGCGAGGTGGAGCGCCTCTATGTGGAATGTGAGAAGGAAGGTCTGAAAGGCATGGATATTACTCACGCTATAGAAGACCGCATTGATCTGGGCAATGTCCTCAAGACTTCGAGCAAGGAGTGGGATGGAGGCTATGTGATCTGCGGTATGACCGGTAGCGGTGAGTCTTTTGCGGTGCGCGATCCGTGGGGCATCCGTCCGGCTTTCTGGTACATGGACGATGAAATCATGGTATTGGCATCCGAGCGCCCTGTCATTCAGACTGCCTTGAATGTATCTGCCGGAAGCATCAATGAATTGCAACCGGGACAGGCTATCCTTATAAGCAAGACTGGAAAGATGCGTCTGGCACAGATCAACCGGGCGAAAGAGAAGAAAGCCTGTTCCTTCGAACGTATCTATTTCAGCCGGGGAAGTGACATGGATATTTATAAAGAAAGAAAACAGCTGGGCGAAAAACTGGTGAATCCTATTTTGAAAGCGGTAGACTATGATGTGGAGCATACCGTATTCTCTTTTATACCCAATACGGCGGAAGTGGCTTTCTATGGACTGCTGGAAGGATTCGACAATTATCTGAATGAACTGAAAGTAAAGAAGATAGAGGCTTTGGGGCATCATCCCAATCACGAGGAACTGGAAAAAATCCTGTCCTGGCGTATCCGTAGCGAGAAAGTAGCCATCAAGGATATCAAGCTGCGTACCTTTATCGCCGAAGGCAACAGTCGGAATGATTTGGCTGCCCATGTGTATGATATCACTTATGGAAGCCTTGTGCCTCATGTGGATAATCTGGTGATTATTGATGACAGCATCGTCCGGGGAACTACGTTAAGACAGAGCATTATCGGCATCCTCGACCGCCTGCATCCGAAGAAAATCGTCATTGTTTCTTCTTCGCCACAGGTGCGTTATCCTGATTATTATGGTATTGATATGGCCAGTATGGATCAGTTTATCGCTTTCAAGGCTGCTATCGATTTATTGAAAGAACGGGATATGAAAGATGTGATAGCCCGTGCTTACAACAAATCGAAAGACCAGGTGGGGTTACCCAAAGAGCAGATGGTGAATTATGTGAAAGAAATTTATGCCCCTTTCACTAATGAGGAGATTGCGGCAAAAATGGTGGAACTTCTCACTCCGAAGGGTACGCAGGCGAAAGTGGAAATCGTTTATCAGACACTGGAAGGATTGCATGAAGCGTGTCCCAACCATACGGGCGACTGGTATTTCAGTGGGGATTATCCTACTCCGGGTGGAGTGAAGCTGGTGAACCAGGCGTTTATAGACTATATAGAAAAAGTTTATCAATTCTAAAGAACAACCATTCAAGATAGATTAGATGAGAAATGTAACATTGATCCTCGACGACGGGAGCCGTTTCCCGGGCAAGTCGTTCGGTTATGAGAAACCGGTAGCCGGCGAAGTGGTGTTTAATACCGCTATGACCGGTTATCCTGAGAGTTTGACAGACCCTTCATATGCGGGGCAGCTGATGACCTTAACTTATCCGTTGGTCGGTAACTACGGGGTACCTCCCTTTACTATCGAACCCAATGGCTTGGCTACTTTTATGGAAAGTGAACGTATCCATGCCGAAGCGATTATTGTAAGTGATTACAGTGAAGAATACAGTCACTGGAATGCGAAAGAAAGTCTGGCCGACTGGCTGAAGCGTGAGCAAGTGCCGGGCATTACAGGCATCGATACCCGTGAACTGACCAAAGTTCTTCGCGAACATGGGGTAATGATGGGGAAAATTGTATTTGATGATGAACCCGGCAATGTGCCCGAAGCAATGTATGCAGGTATCAATTATGTAGATAAAGTATCGTGTAAGGAAGTGATTCGTTACAATGAAGGTGCAGGTAAGAAAAAAGTGGTGTTGGTGGATTGTGGTGTAAAGACAAATATTATCCGTTGCTTACTGAAACGGGATGTGGAAGTGATCCGTGTTCCTTGGAACCATGACTTTACAGGGATGGAGTATGACGGATTGTTTATTTCGAACGGTCCGGGTGATCCGGATACTTGCGATGAGGCGGTACAGCATATCCGCAAGGCGATGAGCCTGAGCGACAAGCCTATCTTCGGCATTTGTATGGGGAATCAGTTGCTTTCCAAAGCAGGAGGTGCCACCATCTATAAATTGAAATACGGTCATCGCAGCCATAACCAACCGGTGCGCATGATAGGAACGGAACGTTGTTTCATTACCAGTCAGAACCACGGTTATGCGGTAGATAATAATACATTGGGAACCGATTGGGAACCGCTGTTCATCAATATGAATGACGGTTCCAACGAGGGTATCAGGCATAAAACCAAACCTTGGTTCTCGGCACAGTTCCATCCGGAAGCTGCATCGGGACCTACGGATACCGAGTTCCTGTTTGATGAGTTTGTGAAGTTGTTATAAACCGTGTATTAAAAAGAACAAGTATGAAAGACGAAATAAAGAAAGTATTGTTATTAGGTTCCGGTGCCTTGAAGATTGGCGAGGCCGGAGAATTTGACTATTCGGGTTCGCAAGCATTGAAAGCCTTGAAGGAGGAAGGGATTGAAACGGTTCTGATCAACCCGAACATCGCTACCGTGCAGACCAGCGAAGGGGTGGCAGACCAGATTTATTTCCTGCCCGTTACTCCTTATTTTGTAGAGAAGGTGATAGAAAAGGAACGTCCGGACGGCGTGCTCCTGTCTTTCGGCGGACAGACTGCCTTGAACTGTGGGGTGGCACTGTACAAAGCAGGTATCTTCGAAAAATACAATGTCCGTGTGTTGGGTACTCCCGTGCAGGCCATCATGGATACTGAAGACCGTGAATTGTTTGTAGAAAAACTGAATGAAATCAATGTCAAGACCATCAAGAGCGAAGCGGTGGAAAATCTGGAAGATGCCCGTCGCGCCGCTAAAGAATTAGGTTATCCGGTCATTATCCGTGCCGCCTATGCATTGGGTGGTTTGGGCTCAGGTTTCTGTGACAATGAAGAGGAACTGAATGTTCTGGCTGAAAAGGCCTTCTCTTTCTCTCCGCAGGTATTGGTGGAAAAGAGTTTGAAAGGCTGGAAGGAGGTGGAGTATGAAGTGGTCCGTGACCGTTATGATAACTGCATCACTGTATGTAACATGGAGAACTTCGACCCGCTGGGTATCCATACCGGCGAGTCTATCGTGATCGCCCCTTCGCAGACACTGACCAATGCGGAATATCATAAACTTCGTGAACTGGCTATCCGTATCATCCGCCATATCGGCATTGTGGGCGAATGCAATGTACAGTATGCCTTCGATCCCGAATCGGAAGATTACCGTGTCATTGAGGTCAACGCCCGTCTTTCGCGTTCGTCTGCATTGGCTTCCAAGGCTACCGGCTATCCGTTGGCTTTCGTTGCCGCCAAATTAGGCTTGGGATATGGGTTGTTCGACTTGAAAAACTCGGTGACAAAGACCACCAGTGCCTTCTTCGAGCCTGCACTGGACTATGTGGTGTGCAAGATTCCCCGTTGGGACTTGGGCAAGTTCCACGGTGTGGATCGTGAACTGGGCTCGTCCATGAAATCGGTGGGCGAGGTGATGGCTATCGGACGTACTTTCGAAGAAGCCATTCAGAAAGGTTTGCGCATGATTGGTCAGGGAATGCATGGTTTTGTAGAGAATAAGGAATTGGTTATAGAAGACGTGGACAAAGCCCTTCGTGAGCCGACGGACAAACGTATCTTCGTGATCAGCAAAGCCATGCGTGCAGGTTACACGGTAGACCAGATTCATGAGCTGACCAAGATTGACAAATGGTTCTTGCAGAAATTGCAGCACATCATGGACACTTCTAAAGAGATGCACGAATGGGGCAATAACCACAAGCAGATTACCGATATGCCGGACGAATTGCTCCGCAAGGCGAAAGTGCAGGGATTCTCCGATTTCCAGATAGCCCGTGCCATTGGCTACGAAGGAGATATGGAAGACGGTATTCTGTATGTGCGTAATCATCGTAAGCAGGTGGGAATCCTTCCGGTGGTGAAACAAATCGATACTTTGGCGGCCGAGTACCCTGCACAGACCAACTATCTGTACTTGACGTATAGCGGTGTGGCCAATGATGTGAAGTACTTAGGCGACCATAAATCCATCGTGGTACTGGGTTCGGGTGCTTACCGCATCGGTTCGTCGGTGGAATTTGACTGGTGTGGCGTGCAGGCTTTGCAGACTATCCGTAAGGAGGGTTACCGCAGTGTCATGATTAATTATAATCCCGAAACGGTTTCTACCGACTATGATATGTGCGACCGTCTGTACTTTGACGAGCTGACTTTCGAGCGTGTGATGGATATTCTCGAACTGGAGAATCCTCACGGAGTCATTGTATCTACCGGTGGCCAGATTCCCAATAATCTGGCTCTCCGTCTGGATGCGCAAAATGTAAATATCCTCGGTACCAGTGCCAAGAGCATTGACAATGCCGAAGACCGGGATAAATTCTCGGCCATGCTGGACCGCATCGGAGTGGATCAGCCCGAATGGAGCGCATTGACTTCTATGGAAGACATCCATGCCTTTATTGACAAGGTAGGCTTCCCTGTTTTGGTACGTCCCTCGTATGTGCTGAGTGGTGCGGCCATGAATGTCTGCTCCAATCAAGAAGAGTTGGAACGCTTCCTGAAACTGGCTGCCAATGTATCGAAAAAGCATCCGGTAGTGGTGAGCCAGTTCATCGAGCACGCCAAGGAAGTGGAAATGGACGCTGTGGCTCAGAATGGTGAGATTGTGGCATATGCTATCAGTGAGCACATTGAGTATGCCGGAGTGCATTCGGGCGATGCCACTATCCAGTTCCCACCGCAAAAGCTGTATGTGGAAACGGTGCGCCGCATCAAGCGCATCTCCCGTCAGATAGCCAAGGAATTGAATATCTCCGGTCCGTTCAATATCCAATATCTGGCAAAGGACAATGATATCAAGGTAATTGAATGTAACCTTCGTGCTTCACGCAGCTTCCCCTTTGTCAGCAAGGTGCTGAAAATTAATTTTATTGAACTGGCTACCAAAGTGATGCTCGGACTGCCGGTTGAGAAACCGAACAAGAATCTTTTCGAGTTGGATTATGTGGGTATTAAGGCCAGCCAGTTCTCTTTCAACCGTTTGCAGAAAGCCGATCCGGTATTGGGGGTAGACATGGCCTCTACCGGTGAAGTAGGCTGCATCGGTACGGATACTTCGTGTGCCGTATTGAAGGCGATGCTGTCTGTGGGGTATCGTATTCCGGAAAAGAGCGTGTTGCTTTCTACAGGTAATGCCAAGCAGAAAGCGGATACCTTGGAAGCGGCCCGTATGTTGCAGAAGAAAGGTTATAAACTTTATGCCACCGGAGGCTCATCCCACTTCCTGACCGAGAACGGGGTGGAAAATACCCGCGTGTATTGGCCCAGTGAGGAAGGGAAACCTCAGGCACTGGATATGTTGCATCGGAAAGAGATAGACATGGTAGTCAATATCCCGAAGAATCTGACAGCCGGGGAGTTGGACAATGGATATAAGATACGTCGTGCCGCTATCGACCTGAATGTGCCCTTGATAACCAATGCTCGTCTGGCAAGTGCGTTTATCAATGCTTTCTGTACCATGACGATAAACGATATCGCTATCAAGAGCTGGGCGGAATATAAATGATTTTAATGGCTGATGATATGTGGTTAATGGGGTGTGGCAACAGTGCACTCCATTAACTATTAATCAGTGACTTCTCTTTTATCGGAAAATAAATCACTATTCTTTCTGTGTTTACAAAAAGTTTTCTACTTTTGTCCAATTAGGAATCCTAAAGATATTCAAAACAAATGGATTGTGAACACAAGCTTAAAGTATTAGAGCAGGAAATTGAATCGTTGAAAGAGGAGAACAGGCTGCTGAAAGAAAAATTATCTTCTTCTGAAAAAAACTTTGATGGCGTTAGTTTCAAGGAGAAATATGCGGTAAGAATATTAGATTCCTTGCCGGATATGTTGACCGTTTTCAATCATGAGGAAATGGGGATAGAGGTGGTGTCTAATGAGGAAACAAATCATGTGGGTGTATCCAACAACGATTTTAAGGGGATGCGTATGCAGGATATGGTTCCTAAAGAGGCTTATCACAATATACATAATAATCTTCAGAAGGTTATTTCGACAGGTAGGGGTTCTACAGCCCATCATGAATTGGATGTGGACGGGACGCTTCATTATTATGAAAATCGTATTTTCCCCTTAGATGAAGAATATGTGTTGATAATGTGCCGTGATATTAGTGAAAGAGTTGCCACACAGCAGAATTTGGAAATATTTAAACGGATATTGGATAGGGTCAGTGATAGTATTCTGGCTGTATCGGCTGACGGAACCTTAGTCTATGCCAACCGGCAGTTTATTGAGGAATATGGAGTGAAAGGGGAATTAGGAACACAGAAAATCTATGATTTGCCTGTTTCCTTGAATACTAAAGAACAGTTTGATAAACGTGTTCAGGAGATTCGCGACAACGGAGGTAATTTTGCTTATCGTGCCAAATATACCCGTGTGGGAGAAACAAAACTTCGTGTTCATCAGGTTTCGGCCTTTATGATTCAAAATCAGGGCGAGGAAATGATTTGGTTCTTTACACAGGATATAACAGATGTTATCAAGAATCGTGATGAATTGCGTGAATTGAATTATCTGATGGATGCTATACTGAATAATATTCCTGTTTATTTGTTTGTGAAGGACCCTGAAGATGATTTCCGATATCTTTATTGGAATAAGGCGTTTGCCAGTCACTCTAAAATTCCTGCTTCCAAAGCGTTGGGGCGTACTGATTTTGAAGTATTTCCCGAATATGAGAATGCGGAGAAGTTTCATCGGGATGATTTGGAATTGATTCGTACCCGCGAACGTATGGAAATGCAGGAAACGTATGTGACGGCTACAGGAGAGCCCCGTATTGTGCAGACCTTGAAAACGTTGGTTCCTCTGGAAGGGAGGACACCGCTCATTATCGGTATTTCATGGGATATTACCAATATACAGAATATAGAGCAGGAATTGATATTCGCCCGTATCAAAGCCGAACAGTCCGACAGGTTGAAAACCGCTTTCCTTGCCAATATGAGCCATGAAATCCGTACTCCGCTGAATGCAATTGTGGGATTTTCGCATTTGATGACTATAGCGGATAACGCAGAGGATGAAAAACTTTATTCGGACATCATCAACCAGAATTCGGAAATATTGTTGCAATTAATCAATGACATACTTGATTTGGCAAAAATAGAGGCGGGTACATTGGAATACATCAGATATCCAATGGATTTGGGAGAATTGTGCCGTAATGTGTATGAGATGCATAAGGATCGGGTGCAGACTGGGGTTGTTTTGATATTAGACAATAAAGACACCAGCTTGATAATCAATGAAGATCAGAACCGAATTATGCAAGTTGTTACAAATTTGATAACCAATGCTATAAAATTTACTTTCAAAGGGGAAATCCGTTTTGGTTTTGAAGTGAGGGAGGAGTATATTGATTTTTATGTAAAAGATACGGGAATGGGTATCTCCGAGGAGAAGATTAAAATGATTTTTGAGCGTTTCGTGAAACTGAATACTTTTGTTCAGGGAACAGGTTTGGGGCTTGCGATTTGTAGGGTGATTGTAGAAAAACTAGGTGGAGAGATTACTGCGGAATCCAAACTGAATGAAGGTTCTACTTTTCGTTTTACGATTCCTTATAAGGCGGGTAAAAAAATTCCGGAATCCGGAAAGGTTACGAAGTGTCCGGAATCAGGGAGTACGGGACCGAGAAAAGTGTTGCAAAGAAGAACAGTACTGGTGGCGGAAGATGTAGACAGCAACTTTTTGCTGTTAAAGACATTGTTAGGGAAAAGATGTAATCTGCTATGGGCTAAGAATGGAGAGGATGCGGTGAATCAATTTAAAGAACATCAGCCCGACTTGATTTTGATGGATATCAAGATGCCCCATATGGATGGGCTGGAGGCTACGCGCCTGATTCGTTCTTATTCAAAAGAAGTGCCTATTGTCGCTTTGACTGCCTTTGCTTTTGAGTCCGACAAAGACAGGGCTATAGAAGCCGGATGCGATGATTTCCTGACTAAGCCGGTTTCACAAAATGCCTTGGAAAAAGTGTTGGATAAATATGTTAAGTAGACATTGGCGAGGTATAGTGCGTAAAGACAACAGGCAATATGGAACAGAACAGGGAAGGGAGGATGCAATGCGAAGATTATAGATCTTACCCCCGGAAGATTATAGATCTTACAGGTGAAAGATTTATATCTTTGGGTTGTAAGATTACGATGGACTCATAGGGAATAGAAACGGACTTTTATAAAAACAAAAGAGGAACTGCCTCTGCGGCAATCCCTCTTTTCTGAATTTGAGAGCATGTTATTTAACTTCGATAACCTTGGCTGCTTTTTCTTTGTCTTCCGGCGTACGTTTCGGCAACTCGATAGTTAATACACCATCGTTTACTTTTGCATCAATTTTATCTTTATCTACATCATCAGGCAGGATCAATGTCTGTTGGAATTTAGAATAAGAGAATTCGCGACGCAAGTAACGGCTTTCTTTCTTGCCTTCTTTATCACCTTCGGTACTTTCTGTTTTCTTTTCCATAGAGATAACCAAGTCGTTGTCTTCGTTGATATGAATCTTGAAGTCTTCTTTGGTCATTCCCGGAGCGGCGACTTCTACTTTGTAGTCTTTGTCACTTTCAATAACATTGATGGCGGGAGCTGTTGCATTGGCTTTTACCATCCAGTCGTTATCAAAGAAATCATTAAAAATACTTGGTAACCATGTTTGGTTTGATCTTCTTACTGGCATCATAATCTTAATCTCCTATAGGTTTTGGTTAAACATTTTGTTTATTTCTGAATTCCTTCACCTTTCGGCTTTGTCATTCACTATCCATAATGCAAACCGCATACCATTAGTTCGATGATATGCGGTTTATATTGCACTCTTTTAAACCTATAAAGGTTTTCTTAAAGATTAAAACCTTTGCATTAAAAGTTGGTAAGCCTCTTTAAACATTTGATTGTCAAGGCTACTGCCAATTTGTAATTTTAGGGGGACAGATTGACAGTTGTTCTATATCAGCTTGAACCGCATACGGAAGATTCCGTCTTTATAGTCGTGGCTTATAATTTTAAATGTACCTATTTCGGACGTATTTTTCACGTGTTGACCTATACAGAGGCATTCGTCGTAATCGCCGACTTTTACAATCCGTACGGTTTCGGAAGCTTTTTCCGGTAAACGTTTCATGTCAAAGCGCCCTATAGCTTCCTCTTGAGAGATAAATTCCATTGTAACGGGCAAATTTCTTCGCAATACTTCGTTTACGGTGTTTTCTATTCTTATAATATCCGCTTCTTCCGGACAGGTTTGCAGCGCAAAATCCAGCTTGCTTTTTTTGCGTTCTATATGGGCGGATATTGCCCGTCCGCATCCGAAAAGATTGACCATTGTCCTGTTTATGACATGCTCTGTAGTATGCATGGGAGGGTATTCCTGTTTATTATGGTCGTTGAGTGATGGTTGTTCCATAGTTATTTTATTTTTGTTCTGATTTTGATGGGATATTAAAATCCGTTCAAAGATAAATTATTCTTTTGTAATAAGGAAGCAGAGAGGAAATGATTGCTTTTGTATTATTATAAAACAACGAATTTTAAAAGATACTCAATGCCGGAGGGGAGTACTTTTGCAGAAAAGTATGACGTTCACGAGGCTCTTAACCGATTTTAATGAGGCATGAACGTCATATTGATTTTTACTGTTTTACATCACAGGGGTTTGGAATAAGAATACAAATGAGTCGCTGTCTTTTAAATCTTTTACAGCATCTCCTGCATAAATCTTTCCGTTGGTGAGGGGCAGTTTCTTGATTCCGGCTTTGGGACTGAAGTCGATTTTCTTCAAATCCAACCAAAACAGATTAGGAGTCATGACCGATTCAAAATAATATATTTTATTCTTCTGATCGGATACAGAACGCCAGCGGGTGGAAGATATATGAGGTTTGTCCGGTGTGGTAATTCCGAAAGGGACAGATACATTACGCATCACACTGAGTACACTGGGTACAGCTATTTTAGCGTCCGGAGTCTGAGGGATTGCATGTATATAAAAAGAGGCACGCACAAAGCGGTCGCTGGAACGGTTCGTGCCCGGCAGCATTTGCAATCCTCCTACTTCTTTCCAGTAATCATTGATAGCCAACTGATAATCATATCGTGGAGAATTGGTCATCACTTGGAATTCTTTTCCTTCGTGTATGCTTAAATTCCCGTCCAGATATTCCAAAACCGCTGTATTTCCTGTTTCATCTGTAATAGCCAGGTGAAGAGTGGAAGCTGAACCGTTGGGCATGTGGGGAGCATCAATGCGGAATGATTCTTTTTTCAGCTCCTCAACAGCTTCATGTACGGTGGCAAAATTGTCCAGTACATATTGTGTCCATATGCTGATTCCCATGACAGGACGTGTATCTCCCGGACGGTCAAAGACGGATTCTGGCAAAAATAACAGACTGGCAACCAATCCTTTTTCATTCATTCCGTCACACGTACCTATATCATATCCTGTTGCAATGACGCTGCCGTATTTTGAAGTCCATTTCACGGCATTTTCTTTATTATATCCTGCACGTTGTATTCCTCTGGGGAAAACATAGATATTACTCATAATATCTTCTTTCCAGTCCATTGTACGTCCGGTTACTACCATATGGTCCGGTCCGATATAGACGGCACGCGTGCATGCATCCGCTTTTTGTACGCTCATATAGAACATACCTGCCAATGTTAGTAATGCAATACTTCCTTTTTTTAATTTCATGATTCTATCATTTATAAAGATTGTCTTTGCCATTTAGAACAAACCGGATAAGGAACAGGTTTATGGAAATGCAGTGATTTGTGATACATTTGTTGATAAATGCTAATTCATCGGTTCGATTGGAACGTAAATCACATCCGCATTCCCTTCATAAATTTCTACCTGATTATCCTGTCGGAGGGATTCTGTTGAGAACGATTGAAGATAGGTCGAGGTTTCTGGATTAAAAGAAATACTTGTTTTATCGTAAAAGTAAGGGGGATAAAATAAAAAAGGAGCAACGCCTTGCTCCAACCTTTGTTAACCTTAAATCTAATACTATGAAAAACACATTGCAAAGGTACGGACTTTTTGGAAAATAGCAAATAATCAGACTTAAAAAGTATGCTATATAACATTGTTTAATATTTGCGTTTCTCGAAAACCTGTTTTTTAAGACTTCTTTTGCGTATCTTTGCAGCCGTTAAAAAATAGCAGACGATAGTAAAAAGAGAAAATATATGGCATTTGAAGCGACAAAGAGAGAGTGGGGCGAGCTTTACGCCTTTTTCCGCTTGTTAGCGGACGGATATGTGTATGCAGGTACGCCTGATGTGAAAAGGAATGAAGTGCAAAAGCTTCCTGTGGCGATGGTACAGCGTGAGGAACATGACGGGACACGCCGTTATATTCTGGAGGATGAGGCGACCGTACGTATTTGTGGGGAAAAGATAGATAAGCAGATACCTCGTGAGGATTTTGCGGCTGTGGCAGAGTTGGTTTTTGCTGCTGTCAAAGAGAGCCGAGAGAATGATGTGATGTCTCCCGACGGTGTAGAAGAATTTTTAGATGAAGTCGCCATTTATGACTTGGAAGCAAAGACGGATGACCGTACTGATTTCTATGTTGCTTTTTACAGTATAGAGGCTCCGTTGGTAGGTTTTTGCGTTCGTTCCCGTTTGGGAACTATGTTCCCGTTGTTGGATGGAGGGCGTACCGCCAATTTGAAGTTTGAGCAGACAGGTGTTAAATTCGCTACTCCTACCGTAAACAAAATTAATGCTTTTGGTGAAGAAGATGATGTGGCAGGACGTATGTTGATGATAGAACGCTTGGGAGGAATCTTAAAATATAATGATGTGGCCGATAAGGTATTCCGTAGTAATCTTTGCATGATAGATCTTCATTTTCCCCGTATGTTGGGCGAGATGTTGCGTGTCATGCATTTGGATGGTATATCCAAAGTTAGTGACCTGACAGAAGCAATCAAACAAATCAATCCGTTGAAAATAAAGGATGAATTGATCCATAAGCATAGTTATTATGAATATAAGATGAAGCAGTTTCTTATGGCTTTGGCTTTAGGAATGCGTCCTGCCAAGATATTTAATGGGATAGATTCTGCCATATCCGGTTTTCTGTTTGTAAATGGTAATGGAGAGGTACTTTGTTATCAGAAGGCTGACCGTCAGGTATTTGCCGATTTCCTGTTTGTTAATTCCCGGTTTGAGAAAAGTTCTACTGAAAAAGATAAATACGGATATCTGGAACGTGAGAACGGAGTCTATTATTTTAAGCTGAACTTGAAAATCGGTCTGTTGAAGAGATAGGACAATGAAGGAATTTGTATTTTCCTAGAGTTAAAATGTTTTTTACCACAGATTACACAGATTGAAATACGATTTATTGCTTATTTCAATCTGTATCTGTGTTAATCTGAGTAATCTGTGGTGGGAAACTATAGCTTGAATTTCAGAATTTTTCCATTCATTCCATCTAGTAATACGGGAGTTGTTTTGTCCGGCATAAGAGTCAGCTTCTCTGTGTTTCCGGTCAGCAATTCGGTTGCCTCATATTCTCCATAACGATGGATGCCTAAATAATCAAACGCATGTTGCGGAATATTGACGGCTGAACGTGCCGGTATGGAGTCAAAGTTAACCATAATTAATATCAGTTCATCATCCTGTTTTCGTAAAAAGGCGTATTGTTTATGTTCGTTAAATACCCATCCGGCCAGATTGGCATAGGTTAAGTCAAAGAACACACCTTCCCGTATGGCTTTTTCACTGTTGCATATATTCAGCAGACGGGTATAGAATTGTTTCAATTGCTTTTCATCCTCATTCAGGAATTTATTGTCAAACTTGCCTCCATTGCGCCAGCGGCGTATGCTGTCCACACTCCAGTAATCAAAGATGGTAGTTCTTCCGTCACGCCCGCTGAAACCTTCCGTATCCATGCCATGTTCTCCCAATTCCTGCCCGAAGTAAATCATGACCGGATTGGTATTCATGCAAGCCGATACAATCATTGCGGGGATGGCTTTTGAGCCGTTTCCGGCAAAATAATCGGAAGCTATGCGCTGCTCGTCATGATTTTCCAGGAAATTGAGCATTCGTTTTTCAATACCTCCCAAGCTTTGCCAGCGTTGTGGAATAGCAGTTGCCGATTCCCATCCGCAGGTAATGGCACGTAGTGTATCATACAGACCTACTTTGTCATATAAATAGTCGAATTTGCCATTGAACAGATAATTTCTGTATTCTCCCGGATTATAGACCTCGGCGATAAAGATCAGTTTCGGATGTTCAGCTTTGATTTGCGGAATCACCCATCCCCAGAATTCTACAGGAACCATTTCTGCCATATCACAGCGGAATCCGTCAATGCCTTTGGCAGACCAGAACAGTAGGATGTCACGCATCTTCACCCATGTGTCCGGAATCGGTTCGAAGTGGCGGCTATGACCGTTCAAGTAGTCTATACCATAATTCAGTTTCACAGTTTCATACCAGTCATTGGAGTTGGGCCATGCGTCAAAACGGTCATTACCGGTTGCTTTTGCCGGAAACTCTATGTAAGGTTCCGCTGCGCCACGGTGCAGGTCAATATTGCCTTCCAGCTTTGTATCGGGAATATAATAGAAATTATTGTTGGGGCTGAAAGCTTTTGTCACATCATCTTTCTCACCCAAATCGGTTACTCCTTCAGGCTTGGCGTCTGAACCATATTGGCGGGCTACATGGTTGGGGACAAAATCAATGATGACCTTCAATCCGGCTTTGTGGCTTCGTGTTACCAGATTCTCGAACTCTTTCATACGGTCCGGGATACTGGTTGCCAAATCAGGGTCTACATCATAATAATCCTTGATGGCATACGGTGATCCGGCCTTTCCTTTTACTACTGCGGGATGATCGGGTTTGATGCCATAGCGGGTATAATTGGTTTGGGTAGCATGTTCAATGATACCTGTATACCAAATATGTGTAGCACCCAGTGTTTTGATCTCGTTTAAAGCCTTTGTCGTGAAATCGGCCATTTTTCCGCAACCGTTTTCCTCCAAAGAACCATTAGGCTTACAACGCAGGCTGTTGTTCCCGAATAAACGGGTGAATACCTGATAGATAATAATTTTTTCTTGTGTATCCATTTTATTTTTTTTTGTTTATCTCCAAATTGTTCCATTCTCCAGGAGTAGTCTGTCCAGGAGTTCCGTTGCCGTATTGTATCCTTTTTCGAATATCTCTTCGGCTCTTTCCAGTTCTCTGTTGCTGTATTCTTCCAGTCCGTATGATTCGATCAGCAAATCTGCAATCCCTTTTTGAGGCAGTGTATTGGCTTGGAAAATAAAATGATAGGCTCTGAGTGCGATGCTTACCACATTCTTGCTATATTCATCTGCTACCAGCGGATCTACATTGAGTGCTATCACTTTCTCGCATTCTTTGCGAATGGGGCTGACCGGCAGGTTCATCAAGATTCCTCCATCTACATAATATGTATTGTTGATGCGTATGGGGGCAAACAAGATAGGCATACAGCAGGAAGCAGCCAGTCTTTCGGCTATTTTCCCTTTTTTAAAAGAAACGATGCGTCCGTGATCCAAATCGGTGGCGGTAATAATAGTGGGAATTTTTAGTTCTTCTATCGTTTTCGACTCCAAGTTGCTGTTTAAGAAATCGATAAAACTATCCAGTTTCAGCAGACCTTGTTTGTTGATAGAAAAAGTGGTCAGTTCTTTGAATGAATGGTGCTCAAAAAGTTCAACAATATGATAAGGCTCTTTGCCGTCGGCATAGAAGACAGCGGCAAGAGCACCTGCACTTACTCCGGAAAGTATTTCCGGCCTGATGCCATGTTCATGCAAAGCCTGCATAATCCCCAAATGGGCAAATCCTTTTATAAATCCTCCGCTCAGGGCATAACCAATGTTATATTTAAATTCATTCATAGTCTGATCTCGTTTAGATATCGACAAACTTACGAATATTTTTGTGAAATGCCATAAAAAAAATACGGATTACTCAGCATATTCCGGTAATCCGTATAAAATTTATAATAACTGAATTTTGTTTATCAAGCAATACCGTGTGCGTTGACCGATCCATCAATTTTCTTGATCAGTCCTTGCAGTACAGCACCCGGTCCGCATTCGGTAAAGTCATCGGCACCATCGGCAACCATATTCTTCACTGTCTGGGTCCAGCGTACGGAAGCGGTGAGCTGAGCTACCAGGTTTGCCTTGATTTCAGCGGGATCTGTGTGAGGCAAAGCGTCCACGTTCTGATATACAGGGCATTTCGGAGTATGAATTTCAGTAGCGTTGATAGCAGCTTCCAGTTCCACTTTGGCGGGGTTCATCAGCGGAGAGTGGAAGGCGCCTCCCACTTTCAGCGGCAGGGCACGTTTAGCACCGGCAGCTTTCATTTGCTCGCAAGCCTTGTTGATTCCTTCGATAGAACCTGAGATGACAATTTGTCCCGGGCAGTTATAATTGGCAGCCACTACCACTTCTCCTTCTTTAGAAATCGCTTCACAGATTTCCTCTACTTTTTCGTCAGGCAATGCAATGATGGCAGCCATCGTAGAGGGTTGTGCCTCACAAGCTTTCTGCATAGCCATAGCACGTGCATAAACCAGTTTCAGACCATCTTCGAAAGACAATGCTCCGGCTGCAACCAATGCGGAAAATTCGCCCAGCGAGTGTCCGGCAGTCATTTCAGGTTTGAAATCATCACCCATGCAAAGAGCGGAAATTACCGAGTGCAGAAAAACGGCAGGCTGAGTTACTTTAGTCTGGCGCAAGTCTTCGTCAGTACCTTCAAACATGATGTCTGTGATACGGTATCCTAAAATGTCGTTTGCTTTTTCAAAAAGTTCTTTGGCTAAAGCCGAGTTTTCGTACAGGTCTTTACCCATACCTACAAACTGTGCTCCCTGTCCGGGGAATACAAATGCTTTCATATTTTTCCTATTTTGGTTTAAAAACGTTGCAAAGTTAATTATTTCTTTCGGAACTACGGAATAATAATGAGGCAATTTGCTAATATGCTGCATTATGTACCGCATGGTAATTAGCACATTGACAAATTATTTCATTGTTTTCATCGGAACAGGTGCGTAAAAGTGATTCAGCGGGCCGTGTCCTTCGCCTATATGCACGTCTTTCCCGGCGTGGATTCCTTTGGTGACATATGCTTTTGCATGTTCTACGGCCTGCGGCATATCATATCCCAGTGCCAGAAAAGTAGCAATGGCGGAAGAAAGAGTACATCCTGTTCCGTGTGTGTTTTTGCTTTCTATCTTATCTGAGATAAAGAGATGAGGCTTGTCTTCTCCAGCTGTTTGTAATACATCGCACATCTTGTCGCCCTCCAAATGTCCTCCTTTCAGTAAAACGGATCCGCAACCGAATTTTAATAATTCCGATGCGGCAGCTTTCATTGTGTCCACATTGCTTATGCAGTGTTCCGTCAATACTTCCGCCTCACTCAGATTGGGCGTAATCAGACTGGCCAGAGGCATCAGTTCCCGGGTCAGTGCACTGATGGCGTCCTCTTCTATCAGCCGGTGTCCGCTAGTCGATACCATGACCGGATCGAACACAACGAAACGGGGTCGGTATGTACGAAGGCAGGAGGCTATGGCCTCGACTATTTCCACATCATTAATCATACCTATTTTAACAGCATCCGGACGGATATCTTCCATTACGGCTTCTATCTGCCCACGTACATATACCGGTGGTACGGGATGTATGGCACGTACTCCCAAAGTGTTCTGTACGGTGATTGCAGTAATGGCTGTCGCAGCATAACCACCCAAGGCGGAGATGGTCTTCAGGTCAGCCTGTATGCCGGCTCCTCCGCTGCAATCGGATCCTGCTATACTTAATACACAAGGATATTTCTTCATATAAATCTCATTTTGACAAAGTATTTGCAAAGATAACGAATAATCTTGTTTTAAATGTTTGCACAAGTGAAGGGAATCAATTATTTTTGCTAAACATAAAATAAAGTAAAAATAAGGGGAATGAAAAGAATCCTAGTAACGGGAGGCGCAGGATTTATAGGGTCACATCTATGCACTCGTCTGATAGAGGAAGGTAATATTGTTATATGTTTAGACAACTTTTTCACGGGGAGTAAAGAGAATATAAGTTACCTGATCGGGCATCCGCGCTTTGAACTGATAGAACACGATATAATTAATCCGTTTTGGACGGATGTGGACGAGATATACAATCTGGCATGTCCCGCTTCTCCTATACATTATCAGCATGATGCTATCAAAACGGCGAAGACGGCTGTCTTCGGCACGTTTAATATGTTGGGACTGGCGAAGCGTAACAAAGCAAAAATACTTCAGGCTTCTACCAGTGAGGTGTATGGTGATCCGTTGTCGCATCCCCAAAGGGAGGGAGATTGGGGAAATGTGAATCCCATAGGCTACCGGTCTTGTTATGATGAAGGAAAACGTTGTGCCGAGACTTTGTGCATGGATTATTACCGTCAACATGGCGTTTTGGTAAAAATAATCCGCATATTCAATACGTATGGTCCTAATATGCTGACCGATGACGGACGTGTAATTTCCAATTTTGTGGTACAGGCATTGCTAGATAAAGATATAACCATTTATGGAGACGGAAAACAGACACGTAGTTTTCAGTACATAGATGATCTGGTGGAAGGGATGATACGTATGATGGCTACGGAAGATCACTTCACAGGACCGGTGAATATCGGTAACCCTTGCGAATTTTCCATATTCGAACTGGCTCAGAAGATATTGGAACTGACCTGTTCTCATTCTAACATTATTTTCGAACCTTTACCTCATGATGACCCTCGTCAGCGCAGGCCGGATATTACTCTGGCAAAAGAAAAGCTGGATTGGGAGCCTCACATTCATCTGGAAGAGGGGCTGATGAAAGTGATTGATTATTTTAAAAGTGTTCTGGCTAAATAATATATACCTATGACACCGGATGTAAATGTTGTAATAAGTCATTCTGAGTACACTGTTTTGGTTGTGGATGATGTGGTTTCTAATGTCTTGTTGTTAAAAGTGTTGTTAACAAACGAGAAGTTTAAGGTGATAACTGCCGGTAATGGAAAGGAGGCATTATCCCAGGCGGTCAATGCCCGTCCCGATTTGATTTTGTTGGATGTCATGATGCCCGAGATGAATGGTTTTGAAGTTGCCGAACGATTGAAAGCCGATCCGGAAACACAACATATTCCTATTATATTTCTGACAGCCTTGAATACCACTGCCGATATAGTGAAGGGTTTCAAGGTAGGTGCGAATGATTTTATATCCAAACCTTTTAATAAGGAAGAGCTTGTGATCCGTGTTACCCATCAGATATCCCTGATTGCCGCCAAACGGATCATCATGAAGCAAACGGAAGAATTGCGTAAGATTATTATGGGGCGCGACAAGTTATATTCTGTTATCGCACATGACCTGCGTTCACCCATGGGATCCATTAAAATGGTGCTCAATATGTTGATACTCAGTCTTCCGTCCGAACAGATCGGTAAGGAAATGTTTGATATGCTGAGCATGGCCAATCAAAGTACGGAGGATGTTTTCTCTTTGCTGGATAATTTATTGAAATGGACTAAAAGCCAGATAGGCAAGCTGAATGTAGTTTATCAGGACTTTGATATTGTGGGGAATATTGCTTCGGTTATCGAAATTTTCAATCTGGTAGCCGGTATGAAGAATATAAAGGTGAACTTCCCGGTGCATGGAAAGATTGAGGTACATGCCGATATGGATATGATGAAAACCATCTTGCGTAATCTTCTCAGCAATGCAATTAAGTTCAGTTATAATGATTCCGAAATTCTGGTTAATGCCGAAATAGAGGGTGATAAAGTCATAGTCAGTGTAAAAGACACCGGAAAAGGCATGAGTGAGGAAGACCAAAAGAAACTGTTGAACACGGAAACTCATTTCAGCAAATACGGAACGAATAATGAGGAAGGTTCCGGATTAGGCTTGTTATTATGTCAGGATTTTGCTGTTAAGAATGGTGGGCGTTTATGGTTTGAGTCTGAAGAGGGAAAAGGTTCCACTTTCTTCTTTTCGGTAGCTTTGAAGAAGTGATTTATCAAAGCCCCACCTCCAGATATACCGGGTTATGGTCAGTCATATCATAAGGAATCACCTTATACTTTATACCTTCCAATAAGGTGGAATGGAACAAGTAGTCTATCCGTAGTAAATGGTGAAACCCCCGATAAGTGGCTCCGTACCCTTCTCCAGCGGTTTGAAATCCGTCTTTCAAACCGTTTTTCAGAGTTTCATAAGTAAAAGTTCCCGGAGGGTCATTGAAGTCACCGCATACAATCAAGGGATATTCCGTGGCATTGATCAGCGAACTGATTTGTTCAGCCTGTCCGGCACGTCTGACAGTATTTTCCCGGAAGTTGTCAGAATAGCCCAGATAAATGCCTCTTTCCTGTTCCTCATCTTGTTCTCCCCGAGCCTGTGCTGCTTTGGAACGCATTCTGTCAAAGCTGGTAGTCTGCATGTGCACGTTGATGATGCGTATCGTCATACCTTTTACATCCAGGTCGGCCCAGATGGCTCCGTTGTTGGTATTCGGAAATTCTATTGTTTGTGACTGTCTGATGGGGTAGCGGCTGTAAATGGCCTGACTCAATCCTTCGGGGATAAACGAGTAAGGGAATATTTTAGCATACGTATTCTGTAAGTCTTGTTCCGTAAAGTCGCCATTGCCTCTATATTCCTGAAAACAAAGTACATCCGTTTCCTCCTTGTTCATCATCTCGGCAAACTCCTTGGCGGAGAATCCCGTAATTTCATTTCCAAATGAGTGGACATTGTAAGTCACTACTTTCAATCTGTTCTCGTTAGCATATTTGGTAGGGTTATAAATTTGGTACATGGAAGTGATGTATTCGTAATTTACTATCAGACCCGTCAATGGAATCCATAACCAATACCGTAGTCTGATGAGCCAGTAAATAAATAATATCGTATTGACAACCACCAGTATAGGTTTGCTTAAGGCAACGTATGCGGCGAACATATTCTCCACCGGATTTATTTTACCTGAGAAGTAAGCGAAGATGGAAAGTCCCAGAATGAAGATTGTGAACAGGATAGATAAAAAATAGGCAAATTTGTATACGGCTAATCTTCCCATAAATTACTTTTGTTTTAGATACTTGTTTATAGTCATTTTCAATAAGTCGGCAGATACCGGTTTGGTTAAAAACTCATTGCATCCGCTTTCTATGGCAGCTATTTTGTCTTTTTCATATGCGTATGCGCTTACAGCGATGACAGGTACGCTGGCAGACATTTCCCGGATGGCTTTGGTGGCGTCCAGACCATTGATGTTAGGCATTTTTATATCCATCAAAATTAAGTCGGGTTTGTATTGTTCATAGAATATGATAGCCTCCATTCCGTCATGAGCATGCACCAGTTTGTACATTTTTCCGAGCATAGCCTCTATCAAGTCATAATTGCTTTGATAGTCTTCCGCCACTAGGATGGTCATCTCCTGATGGGAAGTTCTATTGTTGTCTTTAATGGAAGCCGGTGTAAGTTTTTCCTCCCATTTCATATCTCCGTTTGCCGAAATGTAAGGCAATGTAAAAGTGAATGTGGTCCCGGTTCCCATTTTGGATTGTACAGCTATTTTTCCTCCTAACTTTTCTACAATGATTTTGCTGATGGAAAGCCCCAGTCCTGTGCCTTGCACTTGGTTGTTGGCCATGATGAAACGATCGAATATCTTGTCTATCTTGTCATCGGAAATACCGCTTCCGGTATCGGCTACATGAAAAACAATCTCTTTTTCCTTCAATTTATACCCGAAGCTGATAGAACCTTTGGCGGTGAATTTCGTAGCATTACCTATCAGATTGGAGAAAACCTGAAACAAGCGGTTCCTGTCTGTCGAGATAACCAGTGACGGATCGGACTCTTCGAAAACAAGCTCCACTCCGGGTTGACACCGGAAACTATACGTGTTTTTTACATCCTCACATAAAATATAAAGGGATACAGGCGCATAGTTGAACTCCATCATGCCCGATTCAATCTTCGACAGGTCCAAAATCTCGTTGATAAGTTCCTGCAAGCGCATGTTGTTTTTTTCTACAATATCGTAATACTGCAATCTTTCCTCGGCGTTTTCCGTTTCGGCTATAATGCGTGAGAATCCCAGAATGGCATTCAACGGCGTACGGATTTCATGGCTCATATTGGCAAGGAAGGCAGATTTCAGCTGGTTGGAGCGTTCTGCTTTCCAAACAATTTCGGATGTGTTCTGTATATATCCTTCCAATACGGTCCTTTGCATATATACCTCTTTGTGGTATGTTTTTATTCTCATATTGACGGTCTTTCCGTCAATAAGGAGTCTATAGTTTACGGTATTGGAAGCATCTTTCTCCTTCAGGTTTTCTTCCAGCCATTGACTGAAACGGTCCTTGTCATCAAGGTGCATATAGTTCATGTATTCATCTATGGAAATCTGTTTCTGTTCCTCATCGTTACAGAATATCCGGGTGTATCCCGAGTAAGTGAAGAGCCGTGTGGACGAATCGTATGCCCATAATCCTATTCTTGCGGCTTTTTCTACTTCGCACAAATCTTTTTGCTTTTTTTCCAGTTTCAGCCTGACGACACTCCGGCCTGTGATATCCCTGTATTGAAAAAGAAAATGCTCCTCATCATACTTGCTGATAATACATTTGTAGTATTTCACGTCATCTTCCAATATTAATTTGTAATTCCGTGCGGAAGGTTTGTCTCCTGCCCGTACTTTGATGAATTCCGCATACATCTCCCGTGCCGTTTCTACGGGGAAATAAGAGAATATATTTCTCCCTATAATATCTTGTTCTTTTATAAAGAAGTCCGTCGTATTAGCCTTGAAGTCTAAACAGGTGCCGTCTTTATATACGAAAAACATAGTATCAGCCGTAATTTCCAGAATTTTGTCTGCATACTGCTTATCGTGCAATATATTACTCGGAATTTTCATATTAATAGTATGATTCTCAATATACTGTTTCTCTTAGCGAATTTAGATGCGTGATATTTGTTACTGACAGCAAATATACAAAAAAAATATTGTTTATATCATTTTATATCGTAATTTTGCAAGGTAATCAATGAAAAGAAGAAATGAAAAAGATTTTGGTAGCTGAAGATACGGAAAGTAATTATCTCTTATTATCTATAATTTTAAGAAAGGAGTATGAAGTTCACCGTGCCCATGATGGGCAGGAGGCTATTGAGAAATTTGAGAGTTGCCGGCCCGATATGATTTTGATGGATATAAAGATGCCTGTTATGGACGGTTTGGAAGCTACCAGAAGAATTCGTCTGAAGGGAGGGACACTTCCCATCATAGCTCTTACCGCCAATGCATACGACAGTGACCGTGACAAGGCTTTTGAAGCCGGATGTGACGATTATATGGCCAAGCCGATCATGGCTCCCGCTTTGCGTGAGATGATAAAAAAGTATTTTGGTGAGTAAATATTATGCCCTGCGGGACTTTTCCCATGTTCCGCCGGCATGTCTCTTCAAATAGAAGAAACCTTTTATCACATTGATGTTCATGAACAGGAAATAGTAGGGAATATAAAGGAATTTGTTCTTTACGGACTTGGCAGACAAGAGGCTGCCATAAACTCCCCCGAGGTAGAATGCGGATTGCAGCAGAAGAAAAAGAAAATAAACCGGGAGGCTTTCACTACAGACAACCAGCAGGATATTCAAGGGAAAGAGCAGAAACAAGGCGACCGGGGTTACCGACCATCTCAGCACGCGATGGGAAACATATTGAAAACTGAGGATTCCATAACGTAGCGGATTCAGCAGTTCTTTCAAACGGTAGACAGACTGCAATCCTCCTGCCGCGATACGTACTTTTCTTTTTTCCTCTTCTTTCATATCGGCCGATCCGCTTTCCAAGGCATATGCCGTATCACAATATGCTATCGTATACTGCTTCATGGCGATACGCAGGGACAACATAAAATCATCCAGTAGGGTATCTTCAGGCATTTCCTCATATAACGGGGTGCGGATGGCGAATAATTCTCCGGCAGCACCTATGGCGGAATAGAGCTGATAATCCATTTTTTTCAGCCATGATTCATATTTCCAGTACAATCCTTCTCCTCCGGAAACCGCTCCTTCGGTACTGTACATGTCCACCCGTTTTTCTCCTGCCACACATCCCACCTGCGGATGGTTAAAACATTTTACTATCTCGCGAACGGCCTGCGGATTAATAAATGTATTGGCGTCTGTGAATATGACCAAAGGTGTGGTGACAAATCCCATGCCCCGGTTCATAGCGGCTGTTTTTCCTTTTCTTTCGGGGACGAACAATAGGGTGACATCGGGATATGCTTTTAATTTTTCATTGGTTCGGTCATTGCTGCCGTCCGTTACCCATACGATATGCAGTTTCTCTTTGGGATAATCCAGTTCTTGGCAGTTTTTCATCTTTCCGTCCACTACCTGTTCCTCATTATAGGCGGTGATGAACAGGGTGATTTCGGGTAGGTCGGTGTTGTTGCCGTTCCGGCAGGTTTCTTGCTCCGGTTCGTCCGTATCGTAGAAGGAAATAAAACTTTGTTTTATTTTTACCAATATCCACAACAGGATTCCGTATCCCACATAGGTGTAGAATACAATGAACAGGAGAACGAAGAAGAGGATTTCAAGAGTGTTCATGCTAGTATTTCTTTATATATATTCAATATTTCTCTGGCTGTGTTCTCCCATGAGAACCGACGGACTCTTTCTAGTCCATATGCAGTTTGTGACTGATAGAATTCTGCATTTTCTTCTAAATGAAGGAGGGCGGAAGCAATTTCCTCCGGTTCGAACGGATTGACCAGAATACCCTCCGGTCCTGCGATTTCGGGCATGGCGGAAGTGGTTGAGGTGATGACGGGAGTTCCACAGGCCATCGCCTCCAGAATGGGGATGCCGAAACTTTCGCGTAAAGACGTGTATATAAAGACGGATGCTCCACTATAAACAGCGGGTAGTTCTGTGTTTGGAATGTATCCGGGATGATACAGCATTTTTTTTATTTCTTGTAATCCTTCCCGGTTCAGATATTCGTCTATGATCTCTTCTTTCAGGTCGGCGATAAGCAAGGGGAGGGGCTGACTGGATTTTTTTAAATAAATGCCGTATGCCTGCAATACCCTTGCCGTATTCTTCTTGGGATCGGTATTTCCTAAAAAGAACAGGTAAGGATGGTTCTTTATGTATCGGGCAGTGATGGCCTGTGCGTTCCGTATGGGTATGAAATGTTGTGAATAGCCGTTGTATACGGCGACAAGCAGTTGTTTGTCAATGTGCAGGAAATGACTGATGCGGTTGCATTCAAAATGAGAAACGGTAATGATTCTTTTGCATTTGGTAAGGATTTGGGGAACAATGATTTTTCGGTAGAAACGTCCCAGTCTTTGGTACATGGACTGGTTCTTGCCTTGTTTTTTTTCTAGAAAGATAATGTCGTGCAGTGTAAGCACCAGTGGAATGTTTCCATGCACAGGGGCAGTGTTGCTTGTGCAGTGCAGCAGGTCGGGTTTGATTTTTTTTAAAGCCAACGGTAGTCCTATCTGTTCCCAAAGCGGATAGGATGGCCAATTAACGGTCACGATATGCATGTTGGCGGATTCTTGCAAACAAACATCATCTCCCGGGCTGACCAGTATGAAGTATTCGTTCTGTTGGTCTATCTTTTGCAGTTCCCGGATGGTTTCCAGAGCTACATAGTCCATGCCATGTTTCTCTTTTCTGAAGATGCGCTGGGCTTCTATTGCTATTTTCATCTGTCGTTACTTTATCAAGTTAGAATCTTCGTCCTCGTAATTGTTTTTGCTATAGAAAAGAGCCGTGAAGCTTCTTAAACCTTTTATGGCTCGTTTTTTGAAACTGCTGAACAGGGATCCGTCGGCCGAAATAGTGCCATAGCCGGTAAGGACACGGGCTTTGCGGGCGGTGACGAATCTTAATTTTCCGTATTTTTTCAATGCCAGTGCCAGGGAGCCGTCTTCTCCGCGGAGTATGTCTGTCCGGAATCCTTCTTTCCGGGCTGTTTCCGTGTGGAAGGCAAAAGCCATTCCACGTACATTGAGCTCCGGTCTGTTCAGATTTTGTATTTTCAAATAGAGATCACGTAGTGTCTCATAGAAGAAAAGTCCTAAATGATGTTCATTAGGAAGAAAACTCCACAGGGCGTATGCACCTGCCACTTCTTTGTCCTGTAAGACCTTTATCATGGTACTGATGTACTGGGGCGGATAAAGTGTGTCGGCGTCTATGCAGAGATGATACTTCCCCCGGGCATGGTTCAGTCCGCATTGCCGGGCAAAACCGGGACCTTTCCGGTATTCATTGAAGTAGGTGACTCCTAATTCTTTTAGTACCTCTTCGGTGTGGTCGGTAGAATGATTATTGATGACTAGTATTTCTACAGGATAGTTATGTTGGTTTTCACATAAAGACCACAGGCAGCTCAATATCCTCTTTTCTTCATTATGGGCGATGGCGACCACCGAAACCAGCGGAGCATGAGTTGCAAGCTGCCGGACCTTGTCTTTCACTTGGTTGATAACCGCTTGTGGGGCTTGGGTGAAAGGCTTGTCATAGATGGATAAATAGTCAGCGTACCACTTCATGCGTTTTTATATATTCGGACAGTGTGACCGGATTCCGGTGATTACTGAATCGTGATTTGAATTTGTTTTTGAGGATATAGAACAGGGCTTGAATCATCTTCTTCATTTCCGTCAGGGCGGAACGGCGGGGATATAGTTTCTCCACCATTTCCCAGTTCCATTTGTTGAGGAAGAAAGAGGAGTAGTATTCATCTTCGGGATTGACTAGTATCTCCACTTCATCTTTCCACTCATAACGGTTCAAGGTTATATCTCCTTCCGTCAGCCACAGCAGTTTGTAGGGGAGGGATTGGAAAGGCAGATAATTCAGGAATAATTCTCCATAGTCGTTTTCATAGTTTCCCGGCATCTTGTTCTTTTCATAGAAGACCAGTTTGTTGTCTATATCCAATATAACCCATTTATGTGATTTTTTGGGAAACAAGTATTCGCCCAGCAGACTGGGAGTTTCTATGTATCCCCGTCGGGCTACCCTGCATAATTCCTTGACAAAAGCTTCGGGATGTTCCACGTGTTCCAATACCTGATTGCATATTACGTAGTCAAACTCCTTGTCTTTGAAGGGCAGTTTTTCTCCATCGGCATGTACAAAGGTCTGATGCGGGTATATTTTCACGTCACCGCAGCGGTGGTAATTGGTGTCAATAAATTTTTCGGCTATCACGTTGGAGCGATATGTCGGATTATGGCCCGGACCTATCTCCAGCACTTTGTCGTTTTTATTTATATGGATGTCTCCTCTGTCGTAGGGGGAATCTGTTTTCATTGTTTTGTTCCGTTTAATAAGTTGTTGAATAGCTGAATCCATTGTTGCATTATTACATCTTCAGCAAAACGTTGTACATTGATGCGGGCTTTTTTCCCCATTTCTTTTCTTATTTGTTCGTTCTCAATCAGATAATTTATTTTTTCGGCCAGTTCTTCTGTTTTTCCATTTTCGACCAATAGTCCGTCTTCCCCGTCCCGGATGATGTCTTTAGGTCCGCACGGACAGGCGAATGACACGGCAGGTACTCCGCACGCCATTGCTTCCGCTATGACCATTCCGAATCCCTCAAATCTGGAACTTGATACAAAGATAGAACTTTCATGGTATTTACAGAGCATATCCGGGGTTGCATTTTCAAGAAAAAGGTTCTTTAATTTCCATTTTCCGGCCAGTACTTGATATGTAGTCTTGTTTCCTTTGCCATATATATGTAATTCCCAGTCCGGATGCCGGTTACAGATTTTGCTCCATGCTTCCAGTAACAAATCGAATCCTTTTTGATAAGTATATCTTCCGGCTGCGGTTATCCGTTTATTGTTCAAGTCGCTGAATGTTCCGGATTGAAAGGGTAGAGGGTTGCTGATAACTTTTACATTTTGCAGTTCGGGCCAGTTGGCTCTGTCTTCCTCACTCAGTACAACGAACTTGTCCAGCTTTTTTAAATGCCTCACCAGACTTTTCATCCATAATTTGGCAAAAAGTTCCTTGATGAAGTTGCTTTCGTTCTTTTCAAAGTTACGATAGTTTTTCCGGTTTACATGTAGCTCCCCTATCTTTTTGCTTCCATCTTTGAGGGAAGTGATAAAGTTTATTTCCCGTCGTAACAAAGAAACTGTGATGTCCGGTTTGAGGTGAGACAAGGCGGCAGAGAGCTTGCGTCGGTATATTCTTTGTTTTTTCAGATAAACCGGCACTTTTTTCCAAAGAGGGAGTTCCCATAATTCTTCAAAATCTATATCCAGTTGGATGATTTTTACTTTAGGCGATAAAGTATAGCAGGGAGGCTTGCCTTTTCCGTCAGTCAGCAAAATATATATGTCATAATTACCATTCTCTGCCAGATAATTGGCTTTGGTGGTCAGTACCCTTTCCACTCCTCCGGGGATATGGAGAGAGGGGGTACAATAGGCGATTCGGATCATAGGCGGGAGTATTACAGGTTGTTTATTACTTTCATCATCTGTTCTTTCCATGACAGGTTTTTAATGGAATCCCTTATTTTACGAGGAGACAGATCCAGTTCCATATAGAACCGGATAAGCCGGTGGATATCTATGGGACTTTCGTCGGCCGGAACTTTCAGTATATAAGGCATCTTGTCAAAGTCTCCATCTGTTTCTGAATATGCAAAAGGTATTCCCCGTGCTGCATATTCTCTGTTTTTTAATGTTTTGATTTTGTCGATGCCGCTGCGGTGGCGTGCCAGACTGCCGATGGCAAAGTCTGCTTCGTTGAATAATTCGTCTAGTTCCTCGTTCATTTTTTGTCCGTGGAAGATGACATATTTTTCTATATGATATTTGTTGATAAGTTCATAAAATCCGGGAGCGTGTTGTGAATCATGCATTTCGGATTTCCATATACCTCCTGCGATGTGGAAAAATACGGTTGTGTTTGCCGGGTTTTGGTAATATTTACCCAAACCCTCTATCAGGCGGTCGTAACCGTGCCAATAATGTACTTCGGCCACTCCTAGTAGATGAATGACGGAGGTATTTTTAGAAACCGTCTTTTTCAGCGGAATGGAATCAAAGTCAACTCCATTGGATATCTGAATGGTACGTTGGCCGAATATACAGTGATAGTCTGAGAAAGTGACGATGGCGTTCACGTGTTTTGCCAATGTCTTTCGGAATACTTTATCCACTTGTATCCCCAGGCGTGTGACCAGTGGGAAACCGGCGTATTCGCTGTCGTAAGGATAGGTAGGTATTTCCATCGCTATTTTAATTCCGGCTTTCCTCAGTTTGCTGAACAGCCGGATGGTGAACGGATTTGCATTATGGAAAGAGCGTACATAGATTAATTCCACTTGATGTGTTATAGCATAGCGGTATATGCATTGGTAGGAAACTCTTCTTTTCGCCGCAGCCGGTTTGCCTGTTCCGTAGTCTTCTATTATTTCATTGTTTATCATCCTTACCCGGTGGCCGTTGTCCGCTATGCTGTATGTGCATAAACTTACCCGGTGTCCACATGCTTCAAAGCCTTTAACCTGATGCAAGATCTTTTTACTGATGCCGCTGTAAGGGGATAGTCCGTGGAAAAGGAGGTAGATGATATTCATGGTCGGGCAGTTGTTAAGGTGTTGAATAGTTCATCCCACAGTTTCATCACTTCTTCGCGTGAATAACGTTGGATATTCTTTTGGGCCTGCTTTCCCATCCGTATGCGTTTGTCCGTATCCTCTATCAGCCGGCATATCGCGTCAGCCAGTTCGTCCGTGTTTCCGTTCTTCACCAGTATTCCGTCTTCTTCCGGAGTGATAATCTCGGCAGGTCCGTACGGGCAGTCGAATGAAATGCAGGGAACACCACATGCCATCGCTTCCAGAAGTGCCATCGGTAATCCTTCAAATCGTGAACTCATGACGTATATGGAACTTTCCAGATATTTTTCTTGAATGCTTTTTGTCGGAGGGCATAGTGAAAAACTGTTTTCTATATGATGCTTTTCAATAAGCTCTTGCAGGCTGTTCCTATCCTGTCCTTCTCCGTAAATGCGGATATGCCAGTCGGGATGCTTCCGATTGACTTTGATCCAGGCTTCAATCAGGCGGTCATACCCCTTCTGTTCGCTGTATCTTCCTATGCTGATGATTCTTTTCTCCAGGCAAGAACTCCCTTTTTCGGGTGAGAAAGGTAAGAAGTTCGGTATGACACAAGCCTTCTTCACTTCTTTCCAATTATCCGCATCATGTTGTGTCAGAACAACCAGCGCATCCAGTTTTTTTACAGCCTCCTCCTGTTTCTTTCTCCAATGCCGTGCGATTTGCTTGTATGGGAATCCCCGTTGTTCCATCAGATGCAGGTTACGAGTGTATGGTTTGGCTATATGGGATTCTCCTATTTTTACGCTTCCATCATCCAGTTGTGTCAGAAAATCCAATTCTCGGCCCAATGTGCTGATGACAATATCCGGTTTCAAGGTTTTCAGCCAATACTCCAGCTTCTTTCTGTACAGGTGCATCAGGGTAAAATAATAATATCCTCTTACTAACAGGTTGTGATGATATTGTCTGTCAAAATCAATTCCTATGTCAATGTGCCTGATTCTGGGAGATATCGGGAAAACGGGCGGGCGTTCTTTTTGTGAATCTGTGATAATAAATACATCCTGATGCATTTCGTCAGCCAGATAGTTCGCTTTTTGGATGATGCTCCGGTCTGCGCCTCCCACGGTGCATAGTGCTGTGTATAGATAAACGATGGTCATTTTTCAGTCAGTTTATGAAACAACATTTCCCATTGCGGCATGATGTTTCGGAGTGAGTAGCGTGTTATATTTTGTTTAGCTCTTTTGCCAAAAGCTTTTCTTTCTGCTTCATGTTCTATCAAGTGGCAAAGAGCGTTGGCAAATCCTTGTATATCTCCGTTTTTGACGAGGAGTCCGTCTTCCTGGTTTCTGATGATTTCCGATGGACCGAAAGGACAGTCGAAAGAAACACAAGGAACACCCAGACTCATGGCTTCGATCAAGACCAGTCCAAAACCTTCGTAATTGGAGCTTAGGGCCAGAATGGAACTGTTCAGGTATTCTTGCGTTATGTTTTGTGTAAAAGGATGAATTGTGATGGAGTGTTCCAGCTTTCTGTCTTTAATCTGCCGGGTTAAGCTATCCTTGTAAAATCCTTCACCAAATATATCCAGTATCCAGTCGGGGTGGCGTTTCTGCACGATATTCCATGCGTCAACCAGTCTGTCGAATCCTTTTTGCCAGGTCAGTCTGCCTGCCGCTATTACACGGGGAGCCTCACAGGAGCTGATTGTTTGTATATCAATAGAGGTGGTGTTCGGAATGATATGTATATTCGGATGTTGTCCCCACATGGCGGCATCTCCTTGTGTCAGTGTGACTATAGCATCGCTGTATCGTTTTACATCACGGAAACATTGGTAGCTGACGTATCTGTCTTTTATATCTTTAAAAAAACTCTTTTTGCGGTTTGCAGGTATCCGGGTGTATATTTTGGCGCAATGCGATTCTATGATTTTCTTTGCCTTGCAGTCTAATTTACAGATCAAATCCGCTTTGAAACTGGTATTTCCTGATATGATATCGGGATTGATGAGCCTAATCTCTTTTTTAAATTTTTGTTCGAATTTATGGTTCAAAGTCCATCCCACTCTCAATTGTTCCAGAAGCGGATGCTGGTATTGCAAATGAAACTTTGTATCCAGATCGATATGTTCCACTTTGTGGGATAACGGGAAAGAAAAAGGATGATTGCCTTGGGAAGAAGTGATAAGATAGACCTCGTGCCCATAAATTTCGGCCAAGTAATTCATCTTATCCGTTAAAATCCGTTCCATGCCTCCTATACGGGCTATGGAGTCGTATACATATACTATTTTCATTCCCCTGGTTTGTTTTTCCGTAAAAATAGTGTATTCTTTTTATATATCCAATAAGAAGTTGTTGAAATTCCTGTCCATATCCGTTTTTTTATGGAATGTCGGCTGTATTCGGAGTAAAAAGTGGGTTTCAATGGATGAAGATGGGGCTATTTAGTAATTAAAGTCTTTGGAATGTTGTGAGTATCATTTGTTTTTGCGAATATTGCATTTTATAATGATTAGCAGATAATGATGAAAGAGATAACGGTGGTGATGCCGGTTTACAAGGTGGAAAAATACGTATCAGAATGTCTTGATTCCATAATCAACCAAACTTTTGATTGTTTTGAGTGTATCATCATTGATGATTGCTCTCCGGATAACAGTATGCGCCTGATAGAGGAAAAGCTGGCCGGATATAAAGGGAACATCAGTTTTAGGATCGTGAGAAATGAGAGGAATGAAGGAGTCTCTGCGGCAAGGAACAAGGGAATAGAACTATCCCGGGGTGGTTATCTTTTTTTTATAGATTCGGATGATATGCTTTATGAGAATTGTCTGGAGAAATTATGGGAGGAAACGAAAAGATATCCGGGGATTGACTTGGTGCAGGGGGATTCTTATTCAGAAGGGATGGAAAACAAAAACAGTGATTTGCAAAGATATACGGAAGGACGGATACGTATCAACAAGCTGTTTCTGGATTCGAAAATAACATCCACTCCGGTCAACAGATTGATCAGAAAGGAGGTGCTGACAGAGAATGCCATTTATTTCAGGACGGGCATTTTGTTTGAGGACTTTTTGTGGTGCTATTTTCTGTATAAAAAGGTGGAAACGTTTGCTTCCGTCAATTCTTTTACTTATTTCTACAGGCGTTCAAATCCTTTCTCAACCATGAATAAGGCGAAAACGGACTTTGACAAGCCGGCAAAGGATTTTATTTTTATCTTGACTGTTTTTAATGAGCACATGGAACAGGAATTGTATGCTGAAAATATCTGTTTCATTTTGAACAAGTTGATGCCGGTGGTGTATAATGCTGCTGTAATAGGGGTTACAAGGGAAAGTAATGATGCGATAGATAAGTTTAAAAGAAATCTGATAAGGAAGCATTGCAGAGAGTTCCGGCCTATGGAGGTTTTGTACGAATTGAATTTGTTCTATCCTTTTTCTCTGCTTTTGAATTGGGGGATTTACAGACATCACATATTGTATAAATACGCTAATCTGATCAAATTGTATTATAAGATATGGGGAAGGTTGTACCGTTGAATCTTCTTGTGTAATGAATATTATTCCCTTAGGTTGGTAGTCTTCTTGTTACATTGGTTGTCGGTTTCTTTTGTGGCCGGCTCATTCATATGTGACAGGATAGCGGAAAAAGCATAATATAATTCTTTGAATGCTTGCAGGCGGAAGAAAAACAGGTATTCAAAAAAGTATTTGGCGGGGAGCCATTCTTTTGTTTTTGCCGAAGGGATACACCACGGAAGTGGTGACAGGTAATAGTGGATTTTTTCTTGTCGCAACAGTCTGTTGCATTTCATGCTTGCGTTAAACCGTATGATTAAACTCTCGCGGTCTTGTTTGGACATAGCAAGGGACTGGCCGGATTCGGTACAATAATAAATGATTCTTCTGTCTGTGGTTGCTTTGGGGGCATATATACCGACAAGGCATGAAAAATACACATCGTTGGCTATTCTTGTTTCATCGAATTGAATGTGGAATGTTGACAGGAAGCTGCGCCTTATCATTTTGCCCCAAGGAACTTGAGATTGGTATCGCAGTTTGTTTTCCGGGTTTACATCATTGAAGAAGTTGGTATAGTAAGTTCCGCGTCGGCTTTCTTGGGACGGATTGTCGGACATGACAAAACGTACATTGAAATAGATGACTTCATGGGGGCTGTCCATGTATTCGTTTAAGATAGTAAAACAATCGGCTGTAAAGAAATCGTCTGCATCTGCAAAGATAATCCATTTGCCACGGGCGTGGGAGAGCCCTATGTTCCGTGCGTATCCTGCCCCTTTTCCCTCCTTAGTGAACAGGACTTCCGTATTTTTTCTGCCGTTTCCCGGAAAATGAGAAAAATCGACAGATTCGGAATTGCTGTTGTCATCAATGATAATGATTTGAATTTCATCCCAAGTGGGAATTGAGCACAGACAGCGTTCCAGAAGACGGGGGGTATTCTTGTGCGGAATAATGATGCTGTAATGGTAACTTGTGTTCTTTGTCATTCTTCTTCTTTTTGCAAAGATATTGATTTATATTCAGCATCATGCATTATCTTGATAATATCTCGATGAGTATGAGAATCTTTCACTGGAAATTCGGGGTGATAATGCCCTCATGCCCTCATTGTGTGCACAACTGGTTGTTTATGAACTATTTGTATAGTGATGGTAAAAATTGTAGCTCTCACTTATGCTCTCATGCCCTCACTGTTTTTTGGAGCAGAATTTCATATAATCTATTTGTTATCAGTAATATATCCTTTTTTATAAGTTGTTCCGATTTAATATGAAGTAGGATGTTCTCAGGCTTTTTCTTTGCAAAAAGTGTGTCTGAAGGGGGGATACCTCTATGGAATATGGCAAATTTCCGATGGCAGTAAAAAGATCAGGAGGTTTTTAAAAAAGCTCGCCATCTTTTTAAAAAAGAACAAGGTCTTTTTTTTATTTGACCTGTTGTTTTTGGGGGAGCAGGATTTCACATATGTACGTGCCGCTCTATACGTATGTACGTGCCGCAGATACCTGCTTTGTATTATATGATATTCTTTCTTCATTCCGCATTTATTTTCATTTCTTTATTGTATCTTTGCGAAGAAAGAGTGTAATCTAAATTCCATGAGAATATTATTTTATTGTGATACTGTCTTCAGTTTCGGCGGAGTACAGCGTGTGTTGGCTGAAATAGCCAAGGCTTTGTCCGGAAAACATGAAGTCACGATACTGACCACGGATACTTGTACGGACTTGTCGATGTACGGATATGCCGAAAGTACCGTGCGGTTTGATTCTTTCTCTTATTCCGCCTCCTCTTTCATCGAGCGTTTGTTATGTAAAGGCTATAGTTTTTTATATAAACATGGGTTGCCTCATACCCGGCTGACTTCAGAATGGTATGCTGCCAGTTTTTTCCCTTCTTCTTATAAACGGACATTGGCAAGGAAAATAAATGCCCGGCAATGTGATGTAGTCATCGGGGTACATGCTTTTATGGCTCTGCACCTCTCTGCAGTAAAGAGTCGGATCCGGACAAAGACTGTTGGGTGGCTGCATAATTCTTATGAAGCATTCTTTGAGAAAGAAACTCCCTATTTGCCGGGATTGGATTGCTTTTTTCAAGTCCAGATGGGGAAATTGGACGAGAGGGTGGTTTTAAGTCATGCAGATGCCGGTTGTTTCTTTCGGAAAATGAACCTGTGCTGCGAGGTGATATACAATCCTCTGACTGTACTGCCTAAAGGTCGGGGAAAGAAGGAATATAGAAGGATTTTGGCGGTCGGTCGTTTTTCATTCGGACATAAAGGATTTGATATTTTAATAAAAGCTTTTTCTGTTTTTGTGAAAACTCATCCGGACTGGACACTGGAAATTGTGGGGGAGGGTCCTGAGGAAGCGCTTTACCGTTCATTGATCAATGAATATGAATTGGAAAAGAGCATCGCGCTGCATCCTTTCACGAAAGAGGTGCAGGAGTATTATGCACATTCCAGTATGTATGTGCTGAGTTCCCGTTGGGAGGGATTCGGCCTGGTGATGATAGAGGCTATGGCGCACGGGTTACCTGTTATTGCATCTGATTTACCGATAACGCGCGAGTTGTTGAAAGACAAAGATATGGCCGTTCTTTTTGAAACAGGGAATATAGCTCAGCTGGCCGGTTGTATGTCGTATATGGCTGATCGGACGGATTGGGAATGGATGGGAAATAAGGCGGTGGAGTATGCTGATACATTTCATATAGAGAAGGTATGTGACAGTTGGAATAATTTACTAAAAAAAGTAGTGTATGGTACAAGATGAACAGGAAAAATGGGATATTGTGATCAAGCCTCGGTCCGGTTTGTTCCGGTTGGATCTGGAAGAGGTATGGCTGTATAGGGATTTGCTGGTAATGTATATCAGACGGGATATCGTCACTTTTTATAAACAGACTGTTTTAGGACCGTTATGGTTTGTTATCCAGCCACTGCTTACTACCGTCATGTTCATGTTTGTTTTTGGCGGTATTGCCGGTATTCCTACCGACGGACTTCCCCAACCGCTGTTTTATATGGCGGGCTTACTTTGCTGGAATTATTTCTCGGAGTGTTTAAGCCGCTGTTCGGATACGTTCAACGCCAATCAGAATGTATTTGGAAAAGTATATTTCCCTCGTCTGGTGGTACCCTTGTCCATCGTTATATCTTGCATGATAAAGATGGGCATTCAGTTCGGATTGTTCGTTTTAATTTATATTTACTATTTGTGCAACGGATATTCGTTGATGGTCAACGGATATGCTTGGTTGGCTCCCTTGCTGCTGCTCATGTTGGCAGGACTTGGTTTGGGGTTCGGATTATTGATATCCTCCTTGACGACCAAGTACCGTGACTTGCGTTTCTTGATTACTTTCGGGGTACAGTTGTGGATGTATGCCACTCCGGTTATTTACCCTTTGTCCGTGATGAGGCAGAGTCATGAGCAGTATATGTGGATCATTGTGGCGAACCCGCTGACTTCCCTTATCGAAACATTTAAATTCGGATTCTTGGGGGTGGGGACTTTCAGTTGGTTCCACTTAGGCTACACGTTGGTGTTTACAGTGGTGATAATGCTTTGGGGGATGGTGACTTTTAATAGAGTGCAACGTAGTTTCATGGATGTGATTTAAAAGAAGGGACAGAATGGGAAAAATAGCGATAGAGTTTCAGAATATCAGCAAGCAATATGCATTGGGAAGCATCGGAACCGGCACGCTGAGCCGTGATTTGAATCGTTGGTGGGCGCGGATCCGTGGAAAGGAGGACCCGTATCTCAGAATCGGGGAAGAGAATGACCGTTCCAAGAAAGCGACGGGAGATTTTGTATGGGCGTTGAAAGATATTAATTTCCATGTGGAGGAAGGTGAAGTGCTGGGTATTATAGGTAAGAACGGTGCGGGAAAGTCCACTTTGTTGAAAATCCTTTCGCGGGTGACTTCTCCTACTGCCGGTTGTATCCGTGCACGGGGGCGTATTGCCTCTTTGCTGGAAGTGGGTACAGGCTTTCATCCCGAAATGACAGGACGGGAGAATATTTATATGAATGGTTCCATCATGGGGATGACCAAGGCGGAGATTACCCGCAAGTTGGATGAGATTGTGGCTTTCGCCGGTGTGGAGAAATATATCGATACTCCAGTGAAACGTTATTCTTCGGGTATGACCGTGCGGTTGGGATTTGCTATCGCCGCCCATCTGGAGCCGGAAATTCTGGTGGTGGACGAGGTGTTGGCAGTGGGAGATGCGGAATTCCAAAAGAAGGCTATTGGCAAGATGCAGGATGTGTCGAAAGGAGAGGGACGGACAGTCTTGTTTGTCAGTCATAACATGGCAGCGGTAAGAAGTTTGTGTACAAAAGGAATATGCTTGGAAAATGGTACCGCGGTTTATCAAGGGACGGTTCATTCTGCCATCGATTATTACTTGAAAGAGAAAGGGACGGTCCGGAAAAGTAAAATTATAGATTATGTGGGTTGGACGAAAAATACGCTTCATATAGATTGCATTGAGATAAACGGAACGGAATGTGCCTCTTCCACTATTCATGGAGGTCAGAATTTTCTGACTGTGAAAATACAGGGATATTCTGAAGAGGATATGATGTATGATGTAATGCTGGTTTTGAAGAGCAGGACGGAAGTGCCTTATGCTACTTATGCTCCGGGACATTATTACGGGAGTATCAGTCATTTACCTAAAGGGGATTTTTGCATCGAGAGGCGTATAGAGCTTCCGCCTGTGCTGAGTAAAGGTGTCCTGCAGGCAGATTTGTTTATACATCATCCTATGGTGGAATATTATTTGAAAGCAGTTCGTTGCTGTTTGCTGGAATGTGAGGGGTTTCAAAGTGGATTCGGGCATGCACTGACACAAACGTCCAACGGCTTTATCGGATTGGAGGATATAAAAGTTTGATCATTATGTTCTATTATGGAGATGGAGAAAAAAAGAATCGTATATAGTTTGACTGGAAGAGGGTTGTTCTCAGAGTTGTCTAACCTTGCTTTGGCATTGGTCTATGCGGACTATAATCAGGAAGAGCTGACTGTCAATACAAGGAACTGGAATGCAAGGGTAGAGAAAGGCTGGAGTGATTATTTCGAATCGGTCTTGCCAGACTGTAACGGGGTGATGTGTTCGCAATATATTGTTTATAAAAAGGGGAAACCTTGGTGGGGAAATATCTATTATAATCCGTCCGCTTTTTTCCGGTATTATATTTTCTATATGATGAATAGGATATATCTGTTATTTCATCCGGAAACGGAACTAGGGAATGAGGTCTTTCTAAAAATGAGATCGGAGGATTTTCTGGAGAAACTGGAAGATATCAGAAATGATTATGGCTCTGCCTTGCGGAAAATATTAAAATTTAATGAAAAGACAACCGGCTATATAGAAAAAAGGAAAAGCGAGATGAATTTGCCGGTAGATTACATAGCGGTACATATAAGGCGGGGAGATAAGATAGTTTCCCGTGAGATGAAGGAACTTGGTTTGTCTCTTTATATTGATGCTGTTAAAGGGAAGAAGCATATCAGCCGTAATGTGTTTATAGCTACGGATGATGGTTCTGTGACGGATAAGTTGAAATCCGTACTGGTTGCCGAAGGATTTAATGTTTACTGGAACACAGCTGTGACACAAACAGGATTTGACGAGTCTTTGTTTAATACAAAGGATAAAAAAAGTAGATATATAGATACGTTGAATATGCTGTTGGATATGGATATTCTGATCCATTCTTCATTTTTTATCGGTACTTATACTTCGAATGTCAGCCGGATTGTGCCTCTGTATGTCGGATTCGAAAAATCGCTCAGTCTGGATGACGAATGGAAACTTTAGATTGTAAAAAGCGGAAAATTATGTCACAAAGAAAATTTTCGATTATAACCATTAATTATAATAATAAAGAAGGGTTGAGGAAAACCATAGAAAGTGTGGTCGGCCAGTCTTTTAGGGATTTTGAGTATATTATTATTGACGGAGGGTCTACGGATGGAAGTATTGAAGTGATAAAAGAGTATGCCGGTAAAGTGGACTATTGGGTATCGGAGCCGGACAAGGGTATTTATCATGCCATGAATAAAGGAGTTTTACAGGCGCATGGAGAGTATTTGAACTTTATGAATTCCGGTGATGAATTTTATAACAATGGTGTGTTGCAGGAGGTGGCACCTTCATTGGACAGCGATATTGTTGTTGGAAAAATAGTGCATGGCACAGAGGTGTGGGGATTTCATAAGGAGGATATAACGCTGATGGATTTGATTCGGGGAACTGTATTGCATCAGGCTTCATTCTTCCGTAAAGAACTTTTTGATGAAAACAGGTATGACGAGAGTTATAAGATTGTATCCGATTGGAAATTTTATATTCAGACCTTGATATTCAACAATGCGACGTTCCGCAATATTCGTTCCATCGTTTGTAGGTTTGTACCCGGAGGGGTCAGTGAAACGGATGCCGGAACAAGAGATATGGAAAGAAAGCGGGTGTATAAGGAGTTGTTTCCGGATAGAATGATGAAGGATTATATAAGACTGGAAAAGGTGGAATCTCCTTTATTGGAACTGATTCCCGAACTGAATAAAACTGCGGGCCTTCATCAGATGGCATACAAATTGGTCTGTGCCTTGTTGTGGGTGCATGGAAAGATAAAACGGGTGCGTGTTAAGTAAGCAGTAAATTGGTCTTTTCACTTGAGCCATGCCCGCAGGATAAGTCTGATGCCATATAGCGCATACTTTATTTTTAGAGAAAGTGGAAGATGTATATAATTGTTTTTTCTGATTCTTAGCATTCTGTCCCATAATTCATTGAAGGGGATTTCCCGTGAGTGTTGGGTATAGAACAAGAACGAACTTTTTATGTAATCGGCCGACAAAGCACGTAGAATATAGGTGGGGAATGTGGCCGAAAGTGAAGTCATCAGGTCGAATGCATCCATGAAAGTGCACAGTTTGGGGGTGTAGTTTTTTTGCGACAGGTTCATGGCGCTTGATTTTCTTGTGACATAGTGATAATAGGGGGAAGTGGTGTATGCGGCTGATTGGCAGTGGCTCAGGTATTGAAAAATAAAGAGCCTGTCTTCATTATAATAAATATGTTCATTGAATTTTAGGTGATGTTTGTCAATGATTTCTTTATGATATAATTTATCCCATAAGTTTCCTTTGTATTTGTAATGCCTGTCGTTAAACAGGGAGTGAATGGCTTCCCACTGGGTTAATTTGCCGGATTTCACTTCGTTGATGTGGTAAATCGGACGACCATCTTCATTTTCAATGATATATCCGCAAGTAGCCAGACCGGCTTCGTTTGTCCGGATAAGTTGATAAAGAGTGGCTATCATATCCGTTTCTATCCAGTCGTCGCTATCCATGAAAGCTATATATTCTCCTTTTGCGGTTTCCAGTCCTTGGTTTCGTGCATGGCTGACTCCTTGGTTCAGAGTGTGTATTACCTGTATTCGTTGGTCCTTGCAGGCGTATTCGTCACATATTTTCCCGCTTCCGTCCGTACTTCCGTCATTAACCAGCAGTACTTCAATGTCTGTCAGTGTCTGGTTTAAGACGCTGTTGATACACAAAGGCAGGAATTTTTCTGTATTGTATATAGGGATGATGACAGAAACCAACGGCATAACTTATAATTCTGTGAGTTTATAAATAAGATCATTCTTTAGTCGGCGAAGCGTATAAAGCAGGTTGCTCGGATTCTGAAACGTTTCTTCCAAGGGCATGATGACGGGAACATACTTTATCTTTAACCGGTGCCTTATGCAATAGACATTGATCAATCTTTCTGATAAATAGCCGAACAGACGTGCCTGATCCGGATAGGCGGACAGTTTTACCCGTTTTTCTAATTCAAACAATACGCTGAATAGCCACTGGGAGTATTCGTCAAAATGTTTCCGTCCGGTGATGAACATATTATATCCGGAATAGGCATTGCAGTGATACATGAATGTATGAAAAGCTTCAGCATATTCGGGTGTGAGGTGTTGAATGACTTCTTTCAGCAAATTGAGGTCATTGACTAGATGGAATATGGCGTATTGTGTAGCGACGTTATAGGGATAATGACGCTTGGGAGAGAGGATGATGTCATAATCATTTAATAAGGTTTCTAAATCAGGAAATCGGTAAGTTTCTTTTAGAAATGAATCTATGTTGATGAAACTCCTGTCTGGTGAAAAAGCCGGAAACGGGCGATGAAAATCAAAGAAGCGCCTGTAATGATTGAGCCCTATAATGTCACACTTTAGATTTTTCCAAGCCCAATAATGGGCGGTTAGTTCACAAAAGTGAGGATTCCTGTCGGATATATTATCTCCTGTGTTATCTAGTACAGGGAAGAATCGGGCACTGGTTAGGGAGGCCCCCACCTGTATGGGACAGAAGTACTCATGCTGTGGTAGCCGGCTGTCCTTATGGGCACATACTAATATTTTTATATTTTTTCCCATGTTTGTGATTGAGGGTTATAGCGTTTGATAATGCGTGCGGGATTTCCTACCGTGACACAATAGTCGGGTATGTTTTGGGTAACCACACACCCGGCACCGATAAAACAATGTTTGCCGATGGTGATTCCGGGCAGTACAATCACGTTGGCTCCTATGATGGTATGTTCTCCGATGTGGATAGGAGAAGTGGTGATACCTTGTTCGATGATGCCTTGAGTGATATCCTGATAATTGTGATCTAATCCTATCAGGACTACGTTTTGTGAAATATTGACCCCGTTGTCTATCCGGATGGGACCGATGACCGTATTGCCGAGTCCTATCCGGCAATAATCGCCGATTACGATGTCGCCTACGGCATTGTTCAAGCAGGAGAAATCTTCCACTACCGAATATTTTCCCATCTGGAACAGGTGGAACGGTGGAAGGTCTTTCCGTACACTGGAATAAATGACTGAGCCCCGGCCTTTTTTTATGTAGAAAGGCTGCCATACGCGTATCCACCAATAGGGGCGTGTCTTTACCGGATGCATGATGAAACCGTGTATCCGTTTTTTCCATTGCGGGTGTTGCTGTAAGTACTCTTTTATATTCATAATTCTATCCATGCTGTGTATGGTTGAACTTCTGTGCCATTCCTTTCAAGTGAAACAAGTTGAGAAGCATAATGATTACAAAATAAGGTGTCTGCCTGAGGATTCTGCTCATGTATTTATATCTCATATTGGACGGAATGGCCAGGTATAACGCACCGTTCAGCAAGATAAGCAAAATCCACCACTTTATGGAAGAAGCCGGAGAGAAAATGCAGAGAACACATGAAAAGAATCCGATGAGCGCCAACAGAATGCTGCGGGGGGCGATAAAGGCTTGGAGGGTTTTCAGCAGATAATCTCCGTTTCCGTTCAGTAAGGCTGTGGGGAGGTTACGTCCCATTTTTAATGCAAGGAAAAGCTGGGTGGCTATCCAGCGGCGGCGCTGGTTACGCAAGGCATCCGGTTGCCGGACTTTTTCGTCCAATGTTTCTAGGGTGTCTATATATTCAATGTGAATGCCTTGACGGAGCAGGAGTTCTTCCAGTTCTTTGTCTTCGCCCGTACTATGGGTATGGATGATGTTCCGGACAAACCATCGGAAATCGAAAGCCATTCCGGAGCCGGTAAGGGCAGATGAAAATCCCAGCCGGATGTGTCCCTTGCGGAAGATGGAATTGTTCATCTCTTCGATGGCGGCATCCAATAGGGCTATGTCTGTATTCATATTTTTGGCTTTGCGGTGTGTCTGTATGGCTTTTATACCCTGTGAAACTGCCTTATTCAGTTCTTGAAGATAACAGGGTGAGATCAGATTATCGGCATCCAGTATGAGGACATAATCGTATGGCTGGTCTGTGATGGTCTCTGCTGCAATGCGCAGGGCTTTTGCCTTGGAACTTTCCTTTTCATGCAGTTCTATCAAGCCGATGCGTTCTTTGCGCAGTGAGGCATTGGTTTCGGGACGCATGTGGTCGGATATGACTATCAGGTCGTAAAGCTCTGCCGGATAAGTTTGGCGCAGAACGGAAGTGACGCAGGCGTGAATGACCGCATCCTCTTTATAGGCGGGAACAAGGATGATAAAACGTTGCCGGACAGTAGTCGCGGGATATTTCTTTTGTTTGAAGAAATGAGAGGCGGCAGAAAACAGGACTATATACCCCACACTGACGGAAAGGTAGATATATAGCGTATATTCCATGATATGTATAATTTCCGATAGCATGGGGCTTTTATTTTTTCTTTCTTAAAAGCATATTGAATATCATGCCTGCCGCCAGAAAGGGGATAGCTTTCATGGCTTTGTTGAATTTGCTGTCCACCAAGTAGTTTGGAGTGGCTATTGCCATAGTCAATAAGAAAGTGAGTAATAATCCCCACCATTTTAGGCAGGCGCTCCAGTGGAAGTATACGGACAGGAAACTGAACAGGAGGAGGATACCTAGCAGGATGGTGCGAGGGAAAATGAACCATTGCAGAATACGGTCGGCATAATCAAATTTTCCACTTAAAATGGCGCCGGGCAGATTACCGATATTGGTGAACAGGGAATAATATTGGGTTTTAATCCAAGTGCTATGTTGGGTATAGAATTTTTTCTTTCCACTATTCTTCAAGGCATATACATGGGTATTATTTAAATATTCCACATATATCCGTTCGCGGAGCAGCAAGGATTCGATGACTTTTTCATCGTCATCGTCTTTTAAATGACGGATGTTTTCTTTGAACCAAGTGAAGTCTATTGCGGTTCCGGAGCCGTTCAGCGAAGCTGAAAGTCCCAAATTGACATGCCCCGCACGAAGAATGGAATTGTTTATCTCGTCGGTGATGGCATTCAATATGCTGACATTGCTGGGTCTTTCCTGATAGATGCGATGGGTTTGGATGGCATTGGAGCCGCTGGCATACGTATTGTTGACAACTTCAAGAAAGTTGGTGTCCACTACATTGTCCGCATTCATGATTAAAACGATATCGTATTGTCCTTCTTGTAATTGTGACATTGCAGCTTTGACAGATTTCATTTTTGAACTTTTCTTGAATCTGGCTTGCAACAGGGTGATGGGATATTGTGCCAGTTGTCTGTTTGTTTCCGGCTTCAGGTGGTCTGAAATGACGATAATGTCATAGCAGTCTATAGGATATTCTTGTTGCAGAAATGATTTGACGGTATAGGGTATGTAGTCATCGTCCTGATAGGCCGGTATCAGAATGGCGAAACGGTGTTTTACTCTTGATTCGGAATATTTGTCGGTGCGGTTGCCTGTTGCCGCTATGGCGTACACCAGCAGGTAAAAAACAGTAAAGGCACATATCGCGAAAAGTAGTAGTTCTATGTATGCTAGAAATATCATGGCTGTTTGTCTTTGTTTCTAAGTTTGAAAAATGCTTTTGTTCCCTCCCAATGTGCTTTGGCTATGGCTTTCTTTCCTTTTCCCAAGGCGGTCAGTATGTTTTTGGGACATACAATCATTGTCTGGTATAAGATGGAAACCGGAAGTTTCCAGTCAAAGAGATTGCGGTAGGCATATAATAATCTGTTTCTGCTCAGGTAATAGTATTTCAACGGACTTTCTTTTCCGGTGGAGCTGCTGTCCTTGTGCCATATTTCGCAAGCGGGATCGTACCATAGTTCGTAGCCTTCCCTATTGATATAGGTGCACCAGTCCAGTTCCTCATAATATAGAAAATATTCTTCGGGCATCAGGCTAAGCTTGTCTATTATTGTTTTTTTCAGTAACATGGCGGCACCATGCAGATAAGGCGTTTTTTGGGCGGGGTAGTGGTCTTTATTTATTTTCCCTTTGCCTATGGCTCTGTTTCTTAAGGTAATGGGCGAAAGTTGGGTGTATCCTGCAAATTGTATGGCGTGCGGTTCTGCATAATCACGGATTAACGGGGAGACACCTGCTATCTTGTCGGAGGACAGAAGGCGTTTTATCAACAAGGGTATGGCATCTTTGACCATACAAACATCATTGTTCAGCAAGAACAGGTATTTTCCTTTTGCAAGGTTTATACCCAGATTGTTACCTCCGGCGAATCCTAAGTTCCGCTCACTGCGTACGGCTTGGATAAAAGGATATGTTTTTTGTAGCAAGGCGGCTTCATTGGCAGTGGAACCATTGTCAATGACTATCATTTCATAACTGACAGAGAATACAGTGGCTGCCCACGAGTCAATGAATTCGCAGGTGTCGTGAAAACCGTTATAGTTCACGGTGATGACGGATAGGTCAGGCTGTCGGTAGTCCATGTATTTCTGAGTATTGTTTATCTAAATAAGGTCCTAAAAAAACAAAGGTGAAACAAGAATAAATCAAGATTCCGTTAGGAAACTGGAAATAAACCATATTGGCGTAAGAAGCTACCAGTATGCCTGCACAACCGCATAACATACCTGTCAGCGGTCCCCGGATTTCCGGATTTCGGATTTTGAATAAAAGGATGTAGGAGCCCGATAGAAATAGAATGGCATGCATACCCAAAAACACACACAGTCCCACTATTCCCATCTGTTTCCATACATCTACCAGACTGGAGTCTGAAGGACAGATGGAAACGAAATAATATTTGTTATGGGGAGGAACTACCCCGTCTATGGCTCCCATGCCTATGCCGAAGGGCATTTCATCCATGTAGGCATTCAGTGCTTTCTGGTTCTCGAAACGAGCCATCATCGATTGATCCTCTGTGTCAAAGACAGTACGCATACGACGGATCAACTTATTGTTCTCTCCGATCTTGGTATATTTCAGCATTCCTATCCCTCCGGCAAGCAGGATAAAGGAGATGATGCCTATTTTCCAACTTTTAGACAGGAACAGAAAGAGCCCCAGCCCTGCAATGGGTACAGCTATGGCCGATCGGGTTCCCGATATTAACAGACCATAAAATCCTGCCATACCCACTATTAAATAGAAGAGTCTGAGAAATAGGTTCTTTGTATAGAAAAAAGTAAGCGTGAAAACAGTGCAGGATAATCCCATACTGGCACCGAAAAGACCCGCGTCAGTGAAAAATGAGAAATAGCGGATGCCGGAATGGATAAAATGGGTACGTGCTCCGTAGGCCCACAACCAGCTTAGCTCGGTACTGTCAAAACCTTTGTTCTTTTGCCAATATCCTTTTGCGGCAGCCAGTAGGGTCATGATACCCCATAGTATTAAAAAATAATGGATAAAAGTGTAGCGATTGCAGTGTATGGATAGAATAATACAGGTCAGAATAGGGTATAAGGCCCAGGGTCTTAAAATACGAAGCCATGCTTCCATGTAAAATTCACCGGTTATACCATTACCTATGTTGATGATACAATATAGCAGCCAGACCAATGTGATGCAGGTATAGACGTTTAGTATTTTCCTGAAATGATGATTGCTTTGCAACTGTTTCAGAAGAATAAGGGCCAACATGATGCCGTAGAGCAAATCAAAGATATTGGTAATGGCAATAGGGATGGAATGATATCTGTTAATTCCCATTATCAGGTAATTCAGCATAAAGGTGATGGCCAGCAGAATGACGGGTCTGTTTATGCATATGAAGATAAAAAGCGTGGCAAAAGGTATGAACCCTATTGCAACTCCTATGGAGGGCTTCATGTTGAGGGCTGTCCATAGGCATAAGCACAGTCCGATAATGAAGCTGGCCAGAATTTGACCTGTATGGGTTATATTTATTTCTTTTGCTATCATTATCTATTTTCCTTTGTATTCAATGGCGGTCAGTCCGAGTTGGAACAGCCTGTATTCCATATTCTTAAAGTTCGTGTAAGGAGGTAATTGTCCTGTAAAGTCTTCCACTGTATTTCTGTCTGCTTGTGTCAGATAGAAAAGGAGGGGTACTTCTTTTTGTTTAACTTGTAACAAATGCTCATACAGTGCCTGATCCGTATTTTTCCAAGTACGGTTGGCACGGACAACCAGCAGATTGATGGATGCTTCATTTAACAAAGCCGGAGGCAGAGGATTGCTTTTCAGGACCGGGTGCTCGATTAGAAGTATTTCATCCTTCTCCAGATCGGGACATAGTTCTTTCAAATTGTTTGCCTGTACATATTGGCTGTCTTCGCTTAGAAAATCTTCATCGTATGTAATGCGGCGGACGTTTAGGCCGATGCTGCTCCAATATTCCTCTATCAGGCGGGCGACATGGGTCTTTCCGTCTTTCTCTTCTGTACTTAACAGATTGATGACCCGCTGTTCCTGTGTATTTAGATGAGGCAGTAAAGCGGTGCTGAGTTGCCTGACGGCCATCTTGTTTATGGCTTTATTATAACGTCTGTATCTTAACTTGCTTTCTCTAGGATATGCGCCGATAACTGTTCCTCCGGTGATTCGTTCTGCACGTATTTTGTCTCTGAGGGTACGGTCCAGTATTTCTATAATCAGAAAATAGCCAATGATGAAAAGTAAAGTCCCCAGTATGGATGCAAGTATAATCATGCGTGCATTGGTGGGGGAGGAGGTCAGTGGAAACAGGGGCGGATTCATGATTTTTAATGAAGCCGAGGTCATTTCCAGGTTCTTTTGTCGCAAGATGGCTGCATTCAAGGCTCCCATGGTAGACATATAGTTGCTTTCCACAAAGCCGATATGCCTTTCTTTCCGGCCCAGGGTAGCGCCGATGGGGGAGAAATAAAGGAAATCTTCATTTAAATTCTCTCTCATTATATCTCGTGCTTCCATTTGGGCTTTAGTTTTTTCGGCAAGGACTATTTGGTCAAGCCACTGGCTGATGAGTGTCTCATAAGATACATTGTTTGTACTTGCGGCTTCAGCACTTAGTTTCAGGGCGAGATCGTTGATGTTTTGTTCGGCGTTACTTAACATGTTTTTTTGTTCTTCCAGCTTTTTCCGGTTCTTTTCGTCCGGAGTGATTTCCATGGTTGAGATCTGGGTGTTCAATTGGGACATTTGATGGAGTTTGTCCATAAACTCATTGTTGGTACGGATCAATTTGGCCACATCACCTAATTTATATTCATAGAAATCGATCAACGCCTTACTGGTGGAGTAATTGACAAGCAAATCATTGTCCATCATCCGGTAAGTAGCGTCCATGCTTGCCACCTGTTTGGTTTGTTCTCCGTAGTTGATGATGCGGTTTTCTATATTGTACTCGATTAAAGAATCCTCGGCGGCAGTCAGCATTTTGCCCAGTCTGGCCAGTTCTTCTTGAAAGAACTTGATCACATTGTTTGTTTCTCCATAGCGTAGTTCATGGTATTGTTTGACAAACTCTTCATTCAGAATCTCAAGTGTGTTATAAGCTATTCCCGGATCGTTGGCACTATAAGCAATCTCGATCATATCACTGTTTCCCAACCTGGCTACTTTTATATGTTGTGAGAGTAGAGGTACGCTGAAATAAGGGTGGGTATAATTGAGTAGTTGGTAGATGAAATTATTGACGGACGGGCGTTCAAAAGCTACCAGATTATGATAGGTCTTCTCTTCGTTTTGCTTGTCTATCAATGCCTGTAACTCTCGTGGAATACCGGAAACCAGCTGCTGGTAATGTATGGCTGAAATATAACTGGTATTTCTTTCGGCATCTCCATAAACCAGACAGCGGGCAAGCAGTTTCAGAGATACTATTTTCAGTGTGCGTTCCGTTGTAATGATATTCATTAAATTACTCATGTGCACGGTGGCGTTTCGGGTATCGGTGGCATCTACGTTGTATCCGGAGATGATTCCTGTAAAGATGGTGGTTTTCACATCATACGTTTTTTCCAGATTTCTGGTAAGAAACCATGCTATGATACCGGCTATACATGGAAATATAACCATCCACCAACGGATGCGGTAGATAAACTTGACTATGTATTTAAATAATTCCATGCTTCTTATTCCTTTTTGTCTTTTTTCTTACTTTGCTTCTTGTTTTCTTCCTGTTCCTGTATCGTTGTTTCTTGAACGTCCTTTTCTCCTTGTATGGTCAGGATGGGGGTGTGGGAGATTATTTCGAGGGTCAGCAGCTGGTCGTTAATAGTAGAGCGTAGTAAGGCAAAGTCTTGATTAGCGGCAAATTCCTGTTCTTTAGTCTTGGCCACATCATGAATAGAGGTACGTCTGTTTCTATATTCCTGTTCTGCAACAGCCGATGCACCTTTATATAAAGCTATATTTTCAGCTGATCTTTGCAATGTTTCTATATTGGATAAAATCTGGACATATAAATGAGCTATTTGTATTTTAAGGGTTTCGTATGCTTCCTGTTTTCTTAACTCGGCAATATCCACCTGGATTCGCTGGCGCTTGATTCCTCCCCGGAGGTCGAACAGCTTTTCAAAAGGAATACTGATGCCGCCTCCCACATTCCACGAAGTCTGTTCTGTACCTACATACCTGTAAATAAGTGGGGTGTTGACATCCGTATTGCTGGCCACATTGTCTGCTATACCGTAAGAAGCACTTCCGCCGGCATGGATAAACCCCAGCCAGTTCCTTTTCTCTTTCGATAGTAACTTTTTCTGTAACTGTTTCTCCTTCTCTAAAATCTGTAAGCTTGGGGTGCTGCGTGCATTCTCATAAAGGACACTTAACGGAGGCAGCTTTATCTTTGCATAATCCACATTCATATTCCCCAATATATCATCCTGTGTCACAAGAGGTTGTTGTACCGGTTGTGTTTGCTGCTCTTCCTGTTGTGCGCTTAAATGGTGGATAGAACAATACATACAGATGACAAAAAGACATACTTTACCCATATAATAAATCCCCTTTTTATTCCTAAAACAAATTATTTAAACATCTCCTTTTTGGACAAAAGCTGTCAAAGTCTTGAACAGGATTTTCATATCCAGGAAAAAGGAGAATTCTCTACCGTATTTCAAATCTAATTCTTTGCGTTCTTTAGCGGATAATTTTCCGGCATCCCCCCGTTTTTCCACCTGCCACAAGCCGGTCAGCCCGGCAGGCGCCATGAAGCGTTCGATACTTTCATCGTTTGTCAGGCGTTCGGCTTCATAGAGTGGAAGAGGACGGTTCCCCACCACAGACATGTCGCCTTTCAAGATGTTGACCAGTTGAGGTAACTCATCCAGGCTGTATTTTCGTAAAACGCGTCCTACCTTGGTAACCCGCGGGTCTTTTTCTATTTTTATGAAAGGACTTTCATCCAGTGCGTTTTGTCTGGAAATAAACTCTTCTTCCGGAATGATGAAGTCATCGGAAACCAGCATTCCGCCATTATCTATAACACCGTCATCTCCAAACATCAGTCCTCCTAATTCTTCCATCGAGAAATCTTTGGCAATCTCCGGAGTGCCTTCCGGCTGGTACTGGTTCTGACCGGCAAGGTCTTTCAGCTTTTTATCGGCGTCCGTATACATGGAACGGAATTTCAGGAAATTAAAAATGGTATAATTCGTTCCTACCCGTTTGGATTTGTAAATAACAGGTCCTTTGCTTTCCATACGTATGGCTATGGCAATCAGCAGAAAGACTGGGGACAGGAAGATTAACGCTGCACCGGAGAAAAGAATATCGAAGCAGCGCTTCCATTGGGGAAGGATAAAATGCCTCACGTCTTTTTTCTTCCGGTTATGTGCATATAGCAGTTCCTGCCGTTTATTGATGATGTCTATTTTCTGCCTTAACCGGGCGGTGGTGATGTTCAAACTGACGGTATCGTTTATTCCGCTGTTCAGATAGACTTTGCTGGCTTCGGGAGTCAGCCTGTCCGTAATGAGTACGACATATGCCTAATAGAACTTTTTCCTGAAAGCACCGATCTGTTCAATATCTCCGTTCATCTCCCCTTGTTCGTGAAGGACAATGATGTTCTCACGTACTTTCAGTCTGATACAAATTGTAATGGCATCCTGGTAGTTTTGGGCATAAATCATCTGGACATTTTCGAGCTTGCTGAATTTGCGCAAAAAATCCTTGTTCTTTCCTATATAAAGCAGAAAGGTCATGCTGATTTACTCAATGATTTTCTTAATTCTTACTTTTAACTCCATGGGATTGAAAGGTTTGACAATATAGTCTTCCGCGCCTTCTTGTAACAGGCGGATGCGTTCTGTGGTACTGTCTTCGCTGCTTAGCATAACCACCGGAATGTGTTTGAATAACTGATTGGATTTTATCCATTCCAGAAACTCGTCTCCACGCATTTCGGGCATACGGATATCTGATATAATCAAATCTGGTATGTTACCTTCCTGAAGCCATTTTACCCCTTCGATGCCATTCGGTAACCAAATACAATCATAATCACTGGCCAGATAGATTGAAAGGACTTTTGCAATTGCTATTTTGTCGTCCAAGACCAAAATTTTCTTTCTCATAGAGTAATCTTTAGATTTTAATGGGCAAAAGTAAAGAAAATTATTGTGAATAAACAACTTTATTCTATTAATTTTTTGGCGTAAAGATTGCTTTTCCTTAACCAAGTGTCTGAAATAGGGGATTGAATGGAATAAAAGCCCTTTGGAAAAAGGGAAAAAAGAAGACGGGACAACTCCTGTACATTATATATTGTAGTGTATATGATAAGATTAAGATGTGATATTGTATGATGGATGATATTTATTATATTGAAAAATAGTGTTTTGGAACATAATAAAAATAAATATATTGTTTTGTGTAATTCGAAAAATAGTATTTATCTTTGCTGCCGGAAATGATAAAAGCCATATTACTATGTCGGAAATAAACCAGACGATTAATTTACATGTATCTGTGGACTGTGTGCTGATTGGGTTTGATGGAGAGCAGTTCCGTGTCCTGTTGGTAAGGCAGGTGGGGAAACAGTCCGAGGACGGATATAATAACATGAAGTTGCCGGGCAGCCTTATCTATGACGATGAGGATCTGGATGAGGCGGCCAAGCGGGTGTTGAATGAGTTGACGGGCCTGAAGAATGTGAAGCTTACCCAGTTTAAGGCGTATGGATCGAAAGACCGTACCCGTAACCCTAAGGATGTGCTGTGGCTGGAACGTTTTCATCGTTTGGACGAGAAGAAAATAGACCGCATTGTGACTATCGCTTACCTGACACTGGTGAAGATTGACAGACGGTTCGAACAGCTGTCTGATAAATACGATGCTTGCTGGACACCTGTGACGGAGGTGAAAAGCCTGGCGTTCGACCATTTCCAGATTTTGCAGGATGCATTGGTGCATATACGCCATTATGTGGAATATGTTCCTTCCGCAATGTTCGACTTGCTTCCCCGGAAGTTTACGGCGGCCCAGTTGCGGACTGTCTATCAGTTGATTTATGATAAGGTGTTTGACGTAAGGAACTTCCATAAGAAGATAGCGTTGATGCCATATGTAGTACCTTTGGAAGAAAAACAGGTAGGTGTATGCCACAGGGCGGCACGCTTCTATAAGTTCGACCGTTCAATATATAATAAGTCGGGAACGAAGTGATAACAGACAGATAACTTTAGCCTTGTTGTGATTGCTGTGAGAATACTCCGCCTGGTCGTTTCGGGGAATCGGTATATGTTTTGGGATTCTTCACCGGCCTTTCCTTGGAAGGATAATGCTGATAAGCATCGGGACAGAGACTATTATTTTAAAATTCTTAATTTTCAATTAAATGTACCTATTAGGTTATGATATTGGCAGTTCGTCGGTAAAGGCGAGTTTGGTAAATGCAGAGACCGGAAAGTGTGTTTCTTCTGCATTCTTCCCTAAAACAGAGGCTGCTATTATGGCTGCCCGCCCCGGATGGGCTGAGCAGGATCCGCAAAATTGGTGGGAAAATCTGAAATTGTCAACTCAGGCTGTCATGGCCGGGAGTGGGATCGGTCCGGATGGAATTGCCGCTATCGGTATCTCTTATCAGATGCACGGACTGGTTTGTGTGGATAAAGGGCAAAATGTATTACGTCCGGCTATTATATGGTGTGACTCACGGGCGGTTCCATACGGGCAGAAAGCGTTTGAGGCATTGGGGGAAACGCAATGTCTTTCTCATCTGCTGAACTCTCCGGGGAATTTTACCGCTTCCAAACTGGCATGGATTAAAGAGAATGAGCCTGCTGTGTACGAACGTATTTATAAAATAATGCTGCCAGGCGATTATATCGCTATGAAACTGACGGGGGATATTTGTACCACGGTGTCCGGTTTGTCCGAAGGGATGTTCTGGGATTTTCAGGCAAATGATGTCGCGGGCTTCCTGATGGATTATTATGGATTCGACCGTTCGCTGATAGCTGATATCAAACCGACTTTTGGCGAGCAGGGACGTGTAAATGCATGGGCTGCCAAAGAATTGGGCCTGAGAGAGGGAATTCCTGTAACCTATCGCGCCGGAGACCAGCCTAATAATGCTTTGTCGCTCAATGTGTTCAATCCGGGAGAGATTGCTTCTACGGCAGGAACATCGGGAGTGGTATATGGCGTGAACGGTGAGGTGAATTATGATCCGAAATCCCGGGTGAATACTTTTGCCCATGTAAATCATACTGCCGAGCAGACCCGTCTGGGAGTGTTGTTGTGCATCAATGGTACCGGTATATTGAATTCGTGGGTGAAACGTAATGTGGCTCCCGAAGGTATTTCTTACAGTGATATGAACAGGCTGGCGGCACAGGCTCCTGTCGGCAGTGCCGGAGTAAGTATTCTTCCTTTTGGCAACGGGGCGGAGCGTATGCTGGAAAATAAAGAGACAGGATGCTCTATATGTGGAGTTAATTTTAACCTGCATGGAAAGCAGCATATTGTTCGTGCCGCACAGGAAGGGATCGTGTTCTCGTTTAAATACGGCATTGATATCATGGAGCAGATGGGTATCCCTGTACAGAAGATTCATGCCGGACATGCCAATATGTTTCTCAGTCCTATCTTCCGCGAAACGTTGGCGGGAGTGACAGGGGCTGTAATCGAACTGTATGACACGGATGGATCGGTGGGCGCCGCCAAGGGGGCCGGCATAGGCGCGGGTGTTTATAAAGATAACAACGAGGCATTTGCCACATTGGAAAAACTGGAGGTGATAGAGCCTGATGTGGCACAGCGCACTGCTTACGATGATGCGTATGCCCGCTGGAAATCCAATCTGGAGAGAGCGATGGCTGCCTTTTAAGGACCTTCGGATAAAGAAATGGCTATCCGCCTGTGTGTTGAAAAAAAATAGTAGATAAATTAGAACAAGTTATTAAAATAAGTAAAGAATTATGGCTACAAAAGAGTATTTTCCCGGTATAGGAAAGATTAAATTTGAAGGTAAGGAAAGTAAGAACCCGATGGCGTTCCGTTATTATGATGCTGAAAAGGTAATTAACGGCAAGAAGATGAAAGACTGGTTGAAGTTTGCTATGGCATGGTGGCATACGTTGTGTGCCGAGGGCGGTGACCAGTTTGGCGGCGGAACAAAGAAATTCCCTTGGAACGGTGATGCCGATAAGGTGCAGGCTGCCAAGAATAAGATGGATGCCGGCTTTGAATTCATGCAGAAAATGGGAATCGAATATTATTGTTTCCATGATGTGGATTTGTGTGAAGAAGCCGATACAATCGAGGAATATGAAGCGAATCTGAAAGAGATAGTTGCTTATGCCAAACAGAAACAGGCTGAAACCGGAATCAAATTGTTATGGGGTACGGCAAATGTTTTTGGTCATGCACGCTATATGAACGGGGCTGCTACAAACCCCGAATTTGATGTGGTTGCCCGCGCTGCTGTCCAGATAAAGAACGCTATTGACGCTACCATCGAACTGGGTGGCTCCAATTACGTGTTCTGGGGTGGACGTGAAGGGTATATGTCTTTATTGAATACAGATCAGAAGCGTGAGAAAGAACATCTGGCTCAGATGTTGACCATCGCCCGTGATTATGCCCGGAGCAAAGGGTTTACAGGTACTTTCCTGATTGAACCCAAACCGATGGAGCCGACTAAGCATCAATATGATGTGGATACCGAAACTGTGGTAGGGTTCTTGAAAACTCACGGACTGGACAAGGATTTCAAGGTGAACATTGAAGTGAATCATGCTACGTTGGCTGGTCATACATTTGAGCATGAACTGGCTGTTGCGGTAGATAACGGAATGTTGGGATCTATTGACGCTAACCGTGGCGATTATCAGAACGGATGGGATACAGACCAGTTCCCTATCGACAATTACGAACTGACCCAGGCCATGATGCAGATTATCCGCAATGGCGGTTTGGGTAATGGCGGTACCAACTTTGATGCCAAGACACGTCGTAACTCTACTGATCTGGAAGATATCTTTATCGCCCATATTGCAGGTATGGACGCTATGGCGCGTGCATTGGAAAGTGCTGCTGCTTTGCTTAATGAATCTCCTTACTGCAAGATGTTGTCAGACCGCTATGCTTCATTCGACAGTGGCAAAGGCAAAGAATTTGAAGAAGGCAAGCTGACACTGGAAGACGTAGTGGCTTATGCTAAGCAGAATGGTGAGCCCAAGCAAGTAAGCGGTAAGCAGGAATTGTACGAAGCCATCGTAAATATGTATTGCTGATCCGGCCGGAATGGTATTGCACAAGTTTTACCCTTGCAGACCTTTTTTAAGAAGGAGGGCTGTGCAATGAAGTCTGAATGAATTCTGCTAACGGATTATTAAAGAATAAACGGCTGTACACCGTCAGGTGGCAGCCGTTTTTATATTTGTTAGAGGGATATTTATGAAATAATACTCGCCTATATCGAAAATAATATCTACCTTTGCGGCTGCTAAATTACTAAGTTTATTGAATTTATATGATAAAAAAACTATTATCCGTACTGGTCTTAGTTTTTGCCCTCTCGGGTTCTGTGCTTGCACAGCAATCTATGAGTGACCAACAGGTGTTGGAATATGTGAAGACGGGCATGCAACAAGGAAAAGACCAACGTCAGATTGCTACAGAGTTAGCCCGTAGAGGAGTGACACAAGAACAGGCTAAGCGTGTAAAGAAACTTTATGAACAGCAAAATGGGTCTGCTGATAAAGACGCAAATGCAACGATGCAAAATCGGAACCGTTTGCGTGAAAAGACAAAGACGCAGGAAGATATCTATGTAACAGAGAATTTTACTTTCGACCAACGTCCGGCTGCGGGCGGAGTGGTAGGGAAGAACTCGTCGGACAGTGTTTCTGCCAATCGCTATTACGAGGGGATGGGCATGGGCGATATGGAAGAAATGCAGAAGGATAAGGTGTACGGACGGGACATTTTTGAAACCAGAAACCTTACATTCGAGCCGAGTGTGAATCTGGCTACTCCTCCTAATTACCGTCTGGGGCCGGGTGATGAGGTAATCATTGATATCTGGGGTACAAACCAGGCCACCATCCGCGATAATGTATCTCCGGACGGATCTATCACGATCCCCGATTTGGGATTGATTTATCTGAACGGCATGACTATTGCCGAAGCCAACCAATATTTGCGTAAAGAACTGAATAAGATTTATGCAGGGCTTGATAATGAACAGAACCCGTCCTCACAAATCAAGGTTACTTTGGGAAACAGCCGGACGATCCAGGTGAACGTGATGGGGGAAGTGTTCCAACCGGGAACTTATGCATTGTCTTCTTTCTCTACCGTGTTTCATGCACTGTACCGTGCCGGTGGCGTGAGCGATATCGGTAGTTTGCGCAATATACAAGTAGTGCGCGGAGGACAGAAAATCGCTACCGTAGATGTGTACGATTTTATTATGAAAGGTAAAATCAATGATGATATCCGCTTGCAGGAAGGCGATGTGATCATCGTTCCTCCATACGAGGCGTTGGTTAGCATAGAGGGTAATGTGAAACGCCCCATGAAATACGAGATGAAAAACAACGAAAGTGTTGCCACGTTGTTGAAGTATGCCGGTGGATTTTCGGGGGATGCCTATACCCGTTCTCTCCGCATGATTCGTCAAAACGGAAAGGAGTATCAGATTTATACGATTGATGATATTGATTATTCCGTATTCCAGGTAAAAGATGGTGATGCGCTGACTGCTGAAGCTATTCTGGACCGTTTTGAGAACAAGCTTGAAATCAAGGGGGCTGTCTATCGTCCGGGCATTTATCAGTTCGGAGGAACCTTGAATACAGTCCGCCAACTGGTGGAAAAGGCTGAAGGCCTTATGGGTGATGCCTTTACAGGACGTGCGGTGTTGCATCGCGAGCGCGAGAATCTGAAGAAAGAGGTTATTCAAGTAGATATAAAAGGCATCATGGACGGTACTGCACCCGATGTACCTTTGCAGCGTAATGATGTGCTTTATATTCCCAGTATTCATGACTTGGAGGATGTGGGAAGCGTCATGGTGTATGGTGAGGTTGCCCGTCCGGGTGAGTTCGCTTTTGCCGACAATACGACTTTGGAGGATATTATAATCCAGGCTGGCGGATTGATGGAGTCGGCTTCTACCGTCCGTGTGGATGTTTCCCGTCGTATCAAGGATAGCAAAGGTACGGAAGCGGTTTCCACCATAGGACAAATGTACTCGTTTTCTCTGAAAGACGGTTTTGTGATAGACGGAGAACCGGGTTTTGTGTTGCAGCCATACGATCAGGTATATGTGCGTAAGAGCCCTGCTTATCAGGAACAGGTGAATGTGCAGGTGACCGGTGAGGTTTTGTATGAAGGTGATTATGCGCTGACAGAGAAGAGCGAACGTCTTTCCGATTTGATCAAGAAGGCAGGTGGAGTGACTCCGTTTGCTTATATCAAAGGGGCCCGTTTAAGCCGTCGTATCAATGCCGATGAACGCAAACGTATGGAAACGGTTCTGGACATGGCCAAGACTGGAAAGGACTCCATTGATGTCAACCGGCTGGATTTGGGAGATATCTATTATGTGGGTATCGATTTGGAAAAAGCGATGCTTAAACCCGGCTCCAGTGCGGATATCGTATTGCGTGAGGGGGATGTGATTGAAATTCCCGAATACAACAACACGGTACGTATCAGCGGGGCTGTGATGTATCCCAATACCGTTTCATTTGAAGATGGCAAGACGTTGAAATATTATATAGAGCAGGCCGGAGGTTACGGTTTCCGTGCGAAGAAGAGCAAGGTGTATATTGTATATATGAACGGTCAGGTGAAGAGAGCGAAGAAGGGTAGCCGTGAGCTGATCCAGCCGGGCTGTGAGGTGATTGTTCCGGTGAAGGAAAAGAGCAACTGGTCTTTGCAGAACACCTTGTCCATAGCAACCACCAGTGCGTCGTTGGCTACTATGATTGCATCTATTGCTAATATCTTAAAATAGAAACAGTATGGCGGAAGATAAGAATTATACGAATAATACGGAAAGACCACGGGAAGACGAGGAGTTGGAAATTGATTTGATGGAGTATGTCCGTAAGTTGTGGGCTGCCCGAAAGATGCTGCTGAAGGTTGCCGGAATAGGTGCTATTGTAGGGGTGATTATCGCTCTGAGTATTCCCAAGCAATATACGGTGGAAGTGACATTGTCTCCCGAATCCGGTAAAAGCGGAGGGGGGAGCCTGTCGGGAATGGCTGCCATGCTGGGGATCGGAGGCATGAGTCTGGGCAGTGAGGCGGATGCGTTGAACGTATCTCTTTTCCCGGATATAGTAGCGTCTACTCCTTTCATTCTGGAACTGTTTAATGCACATGTCACTACGTTGGACGGTGAGGTGGATACTACTTTTGTAGCTTATCTCGATGAGCAGAAAGCTCCGTGGTGGGGTGCTGTTATGGGATTGCCCGGGGCGGCTATAGGCGGGGTGAAATCTCTCTTCTCCGATAAGGAAGAGGAAGAAGGGAACAGGCTGGATCCTTTCCACCTGACAGAAGATCAGGCGAAGAAAGTGGAAGCCATGCGTAAGGCGATTACTGCTGATGTGGATAAGAAAACCGGCATCACCACAGTGACGGTGACTTTGCAGGACCCGATGGTTACGGCCGCCATTACAGACACGGTAGTGGTGAAGCTTCAGGAGTATATCACAGCGTACAGGGTCTCCAAAGCCCAGCAGGATTGTGCTTATCTGGAACAATTGTATAAGGAACGCCAGCAGGAGTATTATGTAGCCCAGCAGAATTATGCCAATTACATGGATGCCAACAAGGGGGTTGTCCTTCAAAGTGCTTTGACGGAGAGAGAACGGTTGCAGAATGATATGAATCTGGCATATCAGGTGTATAGCCAGGTGGCTACCCAATTGCAGGTGGCACGGGCCAAAGTACAGGAGGCCAAACCTGTATTTGCCGTTGTGGAACCTGCCAGTGTGCCGTTGCTGCCTTCGGGAACCAGCAAGAAGGTGATTCTTGTCGGATTTATTTTCCTGGCAGTGGCGGGCGCTTCCGCATGGATCTTGTTCGGACGTGAATTCTTTGAAAATCTGAAGGCAGAACTTAATGCTCCTCAGGAGGGGATGGAGAAGAAGTGATATAAAGATATTGACCTATAAAAACAGGGTGCATCTCTTTCGTAGGAGGTGCACCCTGTTTTTATAGGTCAATCTTCGGAAATGTTGCCCTGAACGTTACGATAGTCCGGTGTGCAGTTTTCGGCTTCTTTAATTTCACTGGCAAAACCGGACAAACGCAGAATCAAAACTGCCTTTAATATAAACTTTGATTAAAGTCGAAATCCGTTTGATAGTCTTTCAATCTCGGATGTTTCTTGTCCTTGTCGGACAAAATAACCTTGTCGGCCGGAAGTCGCCAGTCTATGCCTAGATCGGGGTCGTCCCATGCGATTCCTCCTTCGCTTTGCGGAGCATAATAATGGTCACACTTGTATTGGAACAACACCTCGTCACTTAGTACCGCAAAGCCGTGTGCGAATCCGCGGGGGATAAAAAACTGCCGGTGATTCTCTCCGGTCAATTCTACAGCCACATGCTTTCCGAAAGTGGGAGAACCTTTCCGGATATCTACAGCCACATCCAGTACCGCTCCCTTGATCACACGCACCAGCTTGCTTTGTGTGAAAGGAGGTTTCTGGAAATGCAGGCCGCGTAATACACCATAAGTGGAGAAACTCTCATTATCCTGTACAAATGTAGTCCTGCATACTTTTTCTTCAAATTCACGTCCCGAGAAGCTTTCAAAGAAATACCCTCTTGCATCATTAAAAATACGGGGTTCCAAAATGAAAACCCCGTCTATTGCTGTTTTTATAACTTCCATTATTCTAATCCCAGTTCTTTTATAACTTTCAGTAAATATTGTCCGTATTGGTTTTTAAGCATCGGCTGGGCCAGTTCCTGCATCTTTTCCGAAGTAATCCAGCCTTTTCTCAAAGCTATGCCCTCAAGGCACGCCACTTTCAACCCCTGGCGCTTTTCAATGACTTCGATGTAGGTACTTGCCTCGGCCAGCGAGTCGTGAGTACCGGTATCCAGCCATGCGAAACCTCTGCCCAATGTCTGTACTTTCAATTCCTTGTCCTGAAGAAATTGCTGGTTTACGGTGGTGATTTCCAGTTCTCCCCGTGCCGAAGGCTTGATATTCTTGGCTACTTCCACCACCTTGTTGGGATAGAAATAGAGTCCCACCACGGCATAGTTGGACTTAGGTTGGGCAGGTTTTTCTTCAATAGAGAGGCAGTTGCCTTCCTTGTCGAATTCCGCTACGCCATATCTTTCGGGGTCACTGACCCAATAGCCGAATACCGTTGCTTTCTTGTCCTCTTCGGCAGCACGTACGGATTCTCTCAACATGGCGGACAGGCCGTTGCCGTGGAATATGTTATCACCCAGTACAAGGCAGACGGAATCATTCCCGATGAATTTCTCGCCGATGATGAAAGCCTGAGCCAGTCCGTCGGGCGAAGGCTGTTCCGCATATTCAAAGCGTACTCCGAAATCGCTTCCGTCTCCTAACAGTCTTTTGAAGCTCGGTAAGTCGTATGGGGTGGAGATAATGAGTATTTCCCGTATGCCGGCCAGCATAAGTACCGATATAGGATAATAAATCATGGGTTTGTCGAAGACAGGGAGCAACTGTTTGGATACTCCTTTGGTAATAGGATAGAGGCGCGTGCCTGAACCTCCGGCTAGTACAATACCTTTCATATCTTTTTATTTTTTATATGTCCCTACGATTTGGATTAATAGGCGTTTTTCTCGCCCCGGAACATGTTGGTTACTGTTTTTATCATGATGCGGATGTCGAGCAGGAAAGTCCAGTTCTCAATATACCACAAGTCTCTTCTTACCCTGCCTTCCATTTGGGAAAGTTCTTTGGTTTCTCCCCGGTAGCCGGTGACTTGCGCCCATCCGGTAATTCCGGGTTTGACAAGGTGGCGCATCATGTATTTGTTAATCAGTTGGGAATATTCCTCTGTATGTTTCAGCATATGGGGTCTGGGACCTACAATGGACATCTCTCCTTTGAATACATTAATGAATTGCGGCAGTTCGTCCAGATTGCTTTTACGCAGGAAGTTGCCGAACTTGGTCTTGCGGGGATCATTCTTGGTAGCCTGCAATGAATCGGACAATGCGTTCACTTTCATGGAACGGAACTTATAGCATTTAAAGATTTTCCCGTTTTCCCCGTTTCTCTCCTGTTTGAAGAATATGGGACCAGGTGAGGTAATTTTAATAATAAGACCTACAATCAGGTATATAAATGGAAAAATTGTAAGTAAAAACAGAGAGGAAAATGTCAAATCAAATAACCGTTTTGCCAGTCTGTTTACCGGGTTCTGCAACGGCTCGGTACGGATGGACAATACAGGAACTTCACCCAATAATTCCAGTTGCAGCTGACGCTTTATGTAATTACGTACATGAGGTACGCTATAGAAGCGGATCAGATTGTTCTCGCAATAGTTCATGATGGCCAGAATATCATCCTTTCTGCTGGATGGCAGACCACAGTACAGTTCGTGCACGGTATTATGGGATAACCATTCAAATAATTGGTTTACAGGACCTTTAAAGGGAATTCCTTCGGGGTAATTAGAGTCCTTCTCATCATAGAAAATGCCTAAAACCCTGTATCCGTAAGTCAAATCGTTCAACGTATGGTACAGCTCCACCATATTGTCCCCGTCGCCTATCAGTACAGTGGTGTGCAGGTTCCTGCCACTGCGGCGGAACATTTTCACAAAGAACCGCAATGTCAGTCGCCATCCTATAGCTAAAGGTATGAAAGACAGATAGAAAGCAAGCAGATAGATGCGTGAGAAGTTATCTACCTTAATAATGGCCAGCACCGTGAGGAAGATGACTACATGCAAACTGATTGTTCCTAACAGGCGGCCTACAATCTGTTCCGGACGCACTATGCGGTTGTGCAGTATGACCCCAAAGATGGATATGCAGGGAATATAGCACAGGTTGGAAGTCAGCAGGTAGGTTTTCAATGAAATATGGGCTATGGCCTGTGAATCTATTCCTTTCAGAATAAAAAACACAAGTATCATAGAAAGGTTCAACAAGGCAAAATCACCTAATATCGCTACTAGTTTAATTATATCAGAGTTTTCAGTTGTCGGTTGTTTCATGACAAAAAAAATGTTAGTCGTATGCAAATATAGGACATATAAATTAAAACGCAATACTTTTTTTAAAAAATAATACTTATCTTTGCGGTCATACAACGTAAAAAATGAATCATATGAACATCAAGAATAATCACCTCGTTATAATGGCCGGAGGTGTTGGAAGCCGTTTCTGGCCGATGAGTACTCCTGATTATCCTAAGCAATTTATTGATGTACTGGGTTGCGGCCGTACATTGATCCAACTTACGGCTGACCGTTTTCAGGGGATCTGTCCTCCGGAAAATATTTGGGTGGTGACATCAGAGAAGTATGCGGATACTGTAAAGGAGCAGTTGCCCGATATTGCTGATGATCATATCCTGCGTGAGCCTTGCCGTCGCAATACGGCTCCTTGTATAGCATACGTCAGTTGGAAAATAAAGGCACGTAATCCTAAGGCCAATATGGTGGTGACCCCCAGCGATCACATTGTGATGAATATCGCGGAGTTTCAGCGGGTGATTAATTCGGCGATGAATTTTACGGCCGATTCGGACGCTATCCTTACCCTGGGCATGAAACCTACCCGTCCTGAGACGGGCTACGGTTACATTGAAGCTGATCTCAGTGTACCTTCTACCGCCAATAAGGAGGTATTCCGGGTGTATTCTTTTAAAGAGAAACCCGATCTGGAAACAGCCCGGCGCTATATTCAAAAAAATAATTTCTTCTGGAATGCCGGTATTTTTGTGTGGAATGTAAATACGGTGGTGAACGCCCTGCGCGTATATCAGCCTGCCATTTCGAAGGTGTTCGAGCGTTTGCTTCCTTATTATTATACGGACAAGGAGCAGGAAATGATTGACCGGAATTTCCCTTTGTGCGAGAACATTTCGGTGGATTATGCCATTATGGAGAAGGCGGATGAGATTTTTGTCCTTCCTGCCAGCTTTGGGTGGAGTGATCTGGGTACTTGGGGATCATTGCACGAGAATTTGCCGAAAGATGCCCATAATAATACGCAGATAGGTGAGAATATAAAGTTGTATGAAACCCGTAACTGTGTGATTCACACTACACAGGAAAAGAGGGTGGTGGTACAGGGACTGGACGGATATATCGTTGCTGAGAAGAATAACACATTGCTGATCTGCCGGTTGAGCGAGGAACAGCGCATCAAAGAATTTTCGGCGGAGTAAATATTCTTTCTTGTATATATTTTATTTCTGCATACATGGAGTGTATGCTGTCTGTCATCTGCCGTTCTGTTTGGTCATTCCGCCCTTTGCCATGCCGAAAGGCAGATAGCAGTAGATAGCTATGTGATATGAAATAACCAAGAGGGCTTGCATAAGGCCATTTACAATAAACGAAATGAAAAAAGTAGCTTTAATTTCAGGTATTACAGGTCAGGACGGTTCATTCCTGGCAGAGTTTTTGATTGAAAAGGGATATGAGGTTCACGGTATTCTGCGCCGTTCTTCTTCATTCAATACCGGTCGTATAGAACATCTTTATCTGGACGAGTGGGTTCGTGATATGCAAAAGACCCGTCTGGTGAATCTGCATTGGGGGGATATGACCGACAGTAGTTCGCTGATACGTATCATTCAGGCTGTACAGCCCGATGAAATCTATAATCTGGCTGCTCAGAGCCATGTGAAAGTAAGTTTCGATGTACCCGAGTACACTGCGGAAGCGGATGCGGTAGGCACGCTGCGTATGTTGGAAGCGGTCCGTATTCTGGGCTTGGAAAAGAAGACCAAGATTTATCAGGCATCGACTTCCGAATTGTTCGGACTGGTACAGGAAGTGCCTCAGAAGGAAACGACTCCCTTCTATCCCCGTTCTCCGTATGGGGTGGCCAAGCAGTATGGTTTCTGGATTACCAAGAACTATCGTGAAAGTTACGGTATGTTTGCCGTGAACGGCATCCTGTTCAACCATGAGAGTGAACGCCGTGGTGAAAATTTCGTAACACGCAAGATTACTTTGGCTGCCGCACGTATAGCCCAGGGATATCAGGACAAGCTGTATCTGGGAAATCTGGATTCTTTGCGCGACTGGGGCTATGCCAAGGATTATGTGGAGTGTATGTGGATGATTCTTCAGCATGATACTCCCGAAGATTTTGTCATTGCGACCGGCGAATACCATACGGTGCGCGAGTTCTGTACCTTGGCCTTCAAGGAAGTGGGCATTGAATTGCGCTGGGAAGGCAAAGGGGTGGATGAAAGAGGTATCGATGTGGCGACGGGCAAGGAACTGGTTGCCGTCGATCCTAAGTATTTCCGTCCCGCCGAAGTGGAGCAGTTGTTGGGTGATCCCACTAAAGCCAAAACGTTGCTGGGCTGGAATCCCCGTAAGACTTCTTTCCCCGAACTGGTGAAAATCATGGTGAAGCATGATATGAAGTTCGTGAAGAAACTGTATTTAAAGGCTCAAATAGCAGAATAATGGAAAAAACAGCCAAGATATATGTAGCAGGCCACCACGGACTGGTGGGGTCTGCTATATGGAATAATTTGCAGCAAAAGGGATATACCAATCTGGTAGGCCGTTCTCACAAAGAACTGGATTTGCTGGACGGGCAGGCTGTGAAGAAGTTTTTTGATGAAGAGCAGCCCCAGTATGTCATTCTGGCAGCGGCACATGTGGGAGGCATCATGGCGAACAGTCTTTACCGTGCCGATTTTATTTATCAGAACTTGCAGATTCAGCAGAATGTGATAGGGGAGAGTTTCCGCCATGATGTAAAGAAACTCTTGTTTTTGGGAAGCACTTGCATTTATCCTCGTGATGCCGTACAACCCATGAAGGAAGATGTGTTACTGACTTCTCCCTTGGAATATACCAACGAACCGTATGCTATTGCGAAGATTGCCGGGTTGAAGATGTGCGAAAGCTTTAACTTGCAATATGGAACCAATTACATAGCCGTGATGCCTACGAACCTTTACGGTCCCAATGATAATTTCCATTTGGAGAACAGCCATGTGCTGCCTGCCATGATTCGTAAGATTCATTTGGGAAAATGCCTGAATGAAGGGGACTGGGATGCGGTGCGTAAAGATATGAATCTTCGTCCCGTAGAGGGGATAGACGGTTCGCATACGGATGAGGAGATTCTCTCCATTCTGAAAAAGTATGGTATAACCGGGCAGGAAGTAACTTTGTGGGGAACAGGCAAGCCGTTGCGTGAGTTCTTATGGAGTGAGGAGATGGCTGATGCCAGTGTCTATATCATGGAGCATGTGGATTTTAAGGATACCTATGCTGCCGGCTCCAAGGATATCCGCAACTGTCATATCAATATCGGTACGGGGAAAGAAATCACCATTGCCCAACTGGCGGACAAGATTGTCAAGGAGGTGGGTTATCAGGGCAAACTGACTTTTGACGCTACGAAACCGGACGGCACTATGCGTAAGCTGACGGATGTAAGCAAATTGCACCGGCTGGGCTGGCAGCATAAGATTGATATAGAAGAAGGGGTACACAGAATGTACCAATGGTACTTGTCTAAAGGATGAAGATGTAAGATTATAGATCTTGCGGGCATAAGATTATAAATCTTTCACATGCAAGATTATAGATCTTTCAAGCATGACATATAAAAATTTCCGGCATAACTTTCAAGAAGCTATGCCGGAAACTGCCCTAAAAACTATGTGGATAGATTGTAAAAATCTTCTGCCGTTTTCTTTATTCTTTCGGGAAGCACTTTTTATTTTACCGCTTTCAGTGCGGCCTCATAATTCGGTTCCTGGGTTATTTCGGGAACAAGTTCGGTATAAACCACTTTTCCTTCCGGGTCAATCACTACAACCGAGCGTGCCAATAATCCTGCCAAAGGACCATCAGTCATCAATACACCATATTTTTCAGCGAAATCGGAAGTATAGCGATAATCAGACAAAGGAATAACGTTGGTGATGCCTTCAGTAGTGCAGAAGCGTCCCTGGGCGAATGGCAGGTCTTTAGAGATTGCCAACACCACCGTATTGGGCTGGTTTGCAGCCAGCTGGTTGAACTTGCGTACGGAAGTAGCGCACACGCCGGTATCCATACTGGGGAAAATGTTCAGAATCAGATATTTGCCCTTCCCGTCTTTTAATGTATAATTGCTCAAATCTCCTTTTACCAATGTAAATTCCGGAGCTGAGGTTCCTGCTTTCACAAATTCTCCGGCTAGTGTTACCGGTGTTCCTTTAAATGCTGTTTTTGCCATAATTTTATTATATTTTAGTTCGATACTGTAATGATAACAAATTTAAATGGAAAAAAGTTCATTCTTTTTTATTTTCTTCCTTTATAAATCAGGAAACCTACTATTAAAACGCCGATAGCTATAAAGCAATATCCTAACTCGTGGCTGTATTCGGTGACGGTACTCAATAACTGCTCTTCGGGAACCACTGATTGCAGATAGTAACCGATGGCTGCCAGGATGGCATTCCAGATACCTGCTCCCAGCGTTGTGTACAGCAGGAAAGTGGATAATTTCATCTTGGCCAGACCGGCAGGAATGGAGATAAGCTGGCGGACGGCAGGAATAAGACGTCCGATAAAGGTGGAGAGTGCCCCATGCTTGTCAAAGTAGTGTTCCGCGTTCTGAACCTTGGCTTCATCAATCAGGCACATGTGTCCGAAGCGGCTGTTCGCAAATTTATAAACCAGCGGACGGCCTACGAAATAGGCTATATAATAATTGATGATGGCTCCTATATTGGCTCCGATGGTCGCAAATATAACTACCAGAAATACATTCAGGTCACTGTTTCCTCCGGCAGCCTTATAGGCGGCGGGCGGTACTACCACTTCCGAGGGGAAAGGGATAAAAGAGCTTTCGATGGCCATTAATAACGTTATTGTCCAATAATTCAAGTGGTCCAGACACCACTGGATAAATGCAACTGATTCCATAAAATTATTATAAATATTTGTTTAAGTTAATCTTGCCTGTGCTGACATCTTCTTTAATGGCACGCAGCGCTTCATTGAAGTAGGTGTCGGTCATCAGTATGGTATCGCCGGTTCCCATGGTGGCGTACATATCCGGAATTTCTTTTCTGATTTTAGCCAGATAGTGCATGAACGAAGCGGATTCCTGCTGGTGGTAATAACCGTAAGCCAGAAAAAAGTAAGTGGCATCGGCATCCTCCGGAAATTCTTTGTTTATTAGTTCGAAGTACTGGTTGGCATATTCAAAATTATGTTCGTCAAAATATAGAGAGCCGATTTTGAACAGCACATCAAACCGTTCCTCCTTCGGAGTAAACTCCAATGCACGTGTGAATTGATGTTCCGCATTGCGGAGGTTGTTTTCTTGTTCCTCTTCGCTGATATCGCTTTTTTGAGCTTCTATTGTAAAGAAGCGTCCGGCTGCGATACGTATTTCGGCATCATGTTCGTTCAGCTCCAATGCTTGGTTGATATATTTGTATCCGTTTTCGGTATGCCCCAGATAGGCATGACAGAGCGCCGTGTCAGAATATAACTCGGCCAATTCGTAGTCGGTCAGGCCCGATTTCCGGTTTATCAGCTTTTCTATATAGCTGATGGCCGAAGCATGGTCCCGCATCTCCAGATAGATTTGTGCCAGTGCCAGATAGGCTTTCGTCTTGTTCTTGCTCACATTGGCCAGACGGAGATAGTAGTCGCAGGATTCCTTTAAATTGCCTGCCTGGTGGTAACCAAATGCTTTCAAAGTCAATGAATCTGTATTTTCATCATCAATGGCTAATGCGAAATCCAAGGCTTCGTTCGCCTCTTCGTATTGGCATTGTTGCAGATGGCATTTCCCCAGTTCGTTCCAATGCTCGATGGAATAGGGATACTCGTTCAGGGTCATGTTCAGGTAGGGGATGGCCAAGTCGGGCTTGTTGAACGTGCTGTAATAATCGCACAGCACATCGCGGAGGCGTTGGTTGGTTTTGGGCAGGGTTTGCATGTCGGAATGAGCAAACAGGCAGTCTACCCATTGTCCGGCATATTCTTCCTGATTGGCGTTGGTATAGTCCTGGATGATATCCAGCAGCGTATCCACTTCGTACTCCTCGTCCATGGCCAGTTGTTTGAATATCTCCTCGGCCTCTTCTATGCGGTTCTCCTCCATCAGCATGTCAGCTTGCAGGAACCTGCATTCACGGTCGGTGCTGTTGGCGATGAGTTGCGCTACCACTTTGGCTTCTTCCTTTTTGTTTTGCAGCATCAGGGAGCGTATCCGGAAAACCAGGGCGTCTGTGTTTTCGGGATGTAATTGGAGAGTGAGGTCTATGGCCTTGTCTGCATCTTTATGTCTTCCTTTTAAAGTGTAGTATTCGGCGATATCGATCAGTTCATCAGCTTCAAAATAAGCGGGGGTATGGTTCTCCACCATACCCTCGTATTTTGCCAATGCTTCTTTAAATTCCGGGTCTTCAAAGTAAGAAGACATGTCGTAGTTCATAAGCTTGTTTTTATTTATTGATTTTGCTCCAGGTATCTTTTAAAGATACGGTGCGGTTGAACACCAGATGTTCCGGTGTAGAGTCTTTGTCTACATTGAAATAACCGATGCGCTGGAACTGCAAGTAATCCAGCGGTTTGGCATCGGCCAGATATTTCTCTACATAGCAGTTGGTTAATACATTCAACGAATCGGGGTTGATCATTTCTTTCATGGCTTCCAGTGCGTCGCAGTTCTTTGCTTCGCGGATGGCGGCCATCTCATCACGCGGGTTCTCCACTTTCCACAGGCGGTCGTACAGGCGTACTTCGGCAGGCAGACAGTGTGCGCAGCTTACCCAGTGTATGGTACCTTTGATTTTGCGGTTGCTGCCCGGCATACCTGTTTTGCTGTCGGGATCGTATTCGCAGTATACCTCCACCACGTTGCCGTTGTCGTCTTTCTTGCAGCCTGTGCATTTCACGATGTATCCGCTTTTCAGACGCACTTCCTGTCCCGGAGTCATACGGAAATATTTCTTCGGGGCGTCTTCCATGAAGTCGTCGCGTTCTATCCACAGTTCGCGGCTGAATTCGATGGTGTGTGTGCCTGCCGACGGATCTTCCGGGTTGTTGACAGCTTCCATTTCCTCCACCTGTCCTTCGGGATAGTTGGTAATGATCAGTTTCACCGGATTGATGACTGCCGATACACGGGTGGCACGGCTGTTCAAGTCTTCGCGGACAGCGCTTTCCAGCAGGGCGAAGTCATTCAGGGCATCATAAGTGGTATAACCTATCTTGTCTACAAATTTGCGGATGGACTCAGGCGAGTAGCCGCGACGGCGGAAACCGCAGAGAGTCGGCATACGGGGGTCGTCCCAACCGTTTACCAGATGTTCTTTTACCAGAATCAGCAGGTTACGCTTGCTCATCAAGGTGTAGTTCAGGTTCAGTTTGTTGAACTCATACTGATGAGGACGGTTGTCGTCCAGATCTTTACCCTCTTTTACCCAGTCCACGAACAGGTCGTACAACGGACGGTGGGGTACGAACTCCAGGGTACACAGCGAATGGGTCACTCCTTCAAAGTAGTCGCTCTGTCCGTGTGCGAAGTCATACATGGGGTATGCTTTCCAGGTTTCGCCTGTACGGTGGTGCGGAGTCTTTACCACACGATAAATAATAGGGTCGCGGAAGTGCATGTTGGGGCTTGCCATGTCTATTTTGGCACGGAGCACCATTTTGCCCTCTTCTATTTCACCGCTGTTCATTTTGTTGAACAGTTCCAGGCTTTCCTCGATGGGACGGTTGCGGTAAGGGCTCTCGGTTCCGGGTTGGGTGGGAGTGCCTTTTTGTGCCGCGATTTGTTCGGAGTTCTGTTCGTCTATATAAGCCTTTCCTTCCTTTATCAGATTGACGGCGAAATCCCATAATTGCTGGAAGTAGTCGGATGCATAATATTCGTTTCCCCACTGGAATCCGAGCCATTGGATGTCCTCCTTGATGGCTTCCACGTATTCCATATCTTCTTTGGTCGGGTTGGTGTCGTCAAAACGCAGGTTACATACGCCACCATAGCGTGCAGCTATCCCGAAATCCAGACAGATGGCTTTGGCATGACCGATGTGCAGGTAGCCGTTCGGCTCGGGCGGAAAGCGGGTTTGTACTTTCCCTCCGTTTTTACCTTCTCTCAGGTCGTTCTCAACTGCCTGTTCAATGAAGTTCAGACTTTTCTTCTCTGTAGCTTCTGTAGCGTTCATTTCAGTCATTGTGATATCAATTTTACACTTTTGCTGCAAAAGTACGCATTCTTTTTGGGATATCCTTTATTTCACAGGAATATATCCACCGTTTTTTATAATATTTTGCCCCTGGGGCGACAGGATATAGTCGATGAACGGGGTTACTTTTTCCTTATTGGCTACGTTGTAATAGTAGTAAAGAGGGCGTACTACGGGGTAAAGTTTCTTCTTTCCGTTTTCAAGGCTGGGCAGTACATAGTGCTTGCCGTCGTCGTAGGAAACGGCGATGGCTTTCACCCGGGGGGACAAGTAGGCCAGTCCCACATAGCCGATAGCGCCTTTGGTCTGGCTTACAGACTGGATCACGGCTCCGGTGGCGGGCATGGACAAGCTGCTGCTCATGTAGTTCTTGTTCTTCAGGGCGCTTTCTTTGAAAAATTCGTAAGTTCCCGAAGAGGTTTCGCGGGAATAGACAATGATTTTCATATCGGGTCCTCCCAGTTGCTTCCAATTGGTTATCTTGCCGCGGAATATGGCTTCCAGTTGCTGGCGTGTCAGTTGGCTGACAGGGTTGGACGGGTTTACAATGACGGCCAGGGCATCATACGCTATGATTACCTCCTCCACTTCCTGTTTGGCGGCTTTCAGTTTCATCTTTTCGCTGAATTTGATGGGACGGGAAGCCATAGCGATATCTGTCGTGTTGTCCATCAGGGCGGAAATTCCCACTCCGGTTCCTCCGCCGGTGACGGTTACCCGCCGGTCGGGATCATCTTTCATGAAAATCTCGGCTGTTTCCTGTGACACAGGCAACACCGTGTCACTGCCTTTTATGCGTTGTGCGGTAATATTCAGACTACAAGCCAATAGAATAAAAAGAAATAGAGCTTTTAATTGATTCATAAGTTCTTATATTAATTCGTGTGCAAAAGAAACGTTTTCTTGTGTCATTTGTTTTACTGGTGTGTTACGATTCTGTTACGGGCAATATTCGCCGGCAAGGGTGGATTGAATCCGTCCTTGCGGGAAAATGGCAATAAGATCAGGATTGTCTTTGCTTGTAACAAATTTGTAATATAATTGTAGCAAATACTTCAAGCTTCTTTCATATCACCTTAATATAAAGAGGCTTTTTTTGCATCGGTTATTAAAATAGAAGACTAAAACTGTATGAAACGAGTTTGGGAAAAGATTGTAGAAGGGATATTGACTTGCAGCGGTTTTGTAACGAGCATTACTATTTTGCTGATTGTCGTATTCTTGTTTGCGGAAGCTTTGGGACTTTTTAATAAAAAAGTCATAGAAGAGGGATATGTGCTGGCGGTGAATAAAGCCAATCCGGTGCAGGAACTGAGTGCGGCACAAATAAAAGACGTTTTTGACGAAGAGATTACCAACTGGAAAGAGTTGGGAGGACCGGACGCGGAGGTTAAAGTTTTCCGGTTGGAGGATATCACTTCCTATTTCTCGGAGGAAGAGCTGGGAGCCGAATACGAGAAAGCCCCCCGGTGCATCGGCGAGATCGTTGCCGGTAATCCAGGCATCATCGCCTTTGTTCCCTCCAAGTTTATAGAGAAGGATTTTCCGGGCCACCTGCTGAAAGACGAGTCTATTTCTTTTGACGAGGTTTTTGCTGGAAAGGAATGGTTCCCTACGGCTACTCCCGCCCCTCAGTTCGGATTTCTTCCTTTGATTACGGGTACGCTTTGGGTGAGTTTCTTTGCCATCCTGTTCGCTTTGCCTTTCGGCTTGTCGGTGGCGGTGTATATGTCCGAGGTGGCCGACCATCGGACCCGTAGTTTTCTGAAGCCGGTTATTGAATTGCTCAGTGGTATTCCGTCCGTGGTCTACGGTTTCTTTGGGTTGATAGTCATCGTACCGCTTATTCAGAAAGTCTTTAATCTGCCTGTGGGCGAGACCGGATTGGCCGGAAGTATTGTTTTGGCGATCATGGCACTCCCCACTATCATTACCGTAAGCGAGGATGCGATGCGGAATTGTCCCCGTGCCATGCGCGAAGCCAGTCTGGCATTGGGCGCTACCCGTTGGCAGACTATATATAAGGTGGTAATACCTTTCTCTGTTTCGGGAATCACTTCGGGCGTTGTCCTGGGCATCGGACGTGCCATAGGCGAGACGATGGCGGTGCTGATGGTTACAGGAAATGCGGCCGTGATACCCACCACTATTCTGGAACCGCTCCGTACCATTCCGGCGACTATTGCAGCGGAACTGGGAGAGGCTCCAGCCGGCGGCGCGCACTATGAAGCCCTGTTCCTGTTGGGAGTAGTGTTGTTTTTCATCACGATGCTTATCAACTTTAGTGTAGAATATATTTCATCAAGAACAAATAAATAATGTACTGATTTGCCGGTGTGCTAATGATCATGCGGCACACAGCGTAGCCAATGGGTATATGGATAGATTGACAAATGATTAATTAAGTATTTAAAATATGAAGCAAGATGTTTTCCCTGTCGGGCAAGGGGCGCGTAAAAGACGTTCGCAATGGCTGGCATTCGGCATTTTCAAACTGTTGAGTTATAGCATTGTCCTCATTCTGTTCGCCATTCTCGGTTTTATTATATATAAAGGTATAGGAGTAATCAGCTGGGAGTTTCTGACCACGGCGCCCAGTGACGGCATGACGGGTGGCGGTATATGGCCGGCCATTGTAGGTACTTTTTATCTGATGGCGGGCAGTGCGCTGTTCGCTTTTCCGGTGGGAGTGATGAGTGGCATTTATATGAACGAGTATGCGCCGAAAGGCAAGCTGGTCCGCTTTATCCGGATGATGACCAATAACCTGAGCGGTATTCCGTCCATTGTGTTCGGTTTGTTTGGTATGGCACTGTTTGTGAAATACATGGGGTTCGGCGACAGCATCCTGGCCGGTTCTTTGACGTTGGGATTGCTTTGTGTACCTTTGGTGATACGCACCACCGAAGAAGCCTTGAAGGCGATTCCCGACAGCTTCCGTGAAGGGAGTCTGGCTTTGGGCGCGACCAAGCTGCAAACCATCTGGCATGTGATTCTGCCTATGGGGATGCCCAACATCATTACCGGACTGATTCTGGCTTTGGGACGTGTATCGGGTGAAACGGCGCCCATCTTGTTTACGTGTGCCGCTTACTTCCTGCCGCAACTGCCGCATAGCATTCTGGACCAATGCATGGCATTGCCTTATCACCTTTATGTGATTTCTACCAGCGGAACGGATATGGAGTCACAGCTTCCTTTGGCATACGGTACGGCGTTGGTACTGATCCTTATTATTTTAATTATAAACCTGTTGGCAAATGCACTCCGCCGGTATTTTTCCAACAAAGTAAAAACGAATTAATAATTTGTCGGTGTGCCGATGGGTTGCGCTGTGTACCGCACGGACATTGGTACATTAGCACATAGACAAATCAGCAAATTATTAAAACATTAAGAATATGAATAAGATAGATGCAAAACATGTAAATTTTTTCTATGGTGATTTTCAGGCACTGAAAGATATAAGCATGACGATTGAAGAGAAATCGGTGGTGGCTTTCATAGGCCCGTCCGGTTGTGGCAAGTCCACCTTCCTCCGTCTGTTCAACCGCATGAACGACCTCATTCCCGGCTCTCGTCTGGAGGGGGAGATTTTGATTGACGGGAGAAATATATACGACAAGTCCGTGCAGGTGGACGAGTTGCGCAAGAGCGTAGGGATGGTCTTTCAGCGTCCCAACCCGTTTCCGAAAAGCATTTTCGAGAATGTGGCCTACGGTCTTCGGGTAAATGGGGTGAAAGATAATGAGTTTATCCGCCACAGGGTGGAGGAAACCTTGAAAGGAGCCGCATTGTGGGATGAGGTGAAGAATAAGTTGAAAGAGTCTGCGTTTGCCCTGTCCGGTGGTCAGCAGCAGCGGTTGTGCATAGCCCGTGCCATGGCCGTATCTCCTTCGGTTCTGCTTATGGATGAACCGGCTTCGGCACTGGACCCTATCTCTACAGCCAAGGTAGAAGAGTTGATTCATGAGCTGAAGAAAGAATATACCATCGTTATTGTCACCCACAACATGCAGCAGGCCGCGCGTGTCAGTGACAAGACAGCCTTCTTCTATATGGGCAATATGGTGGAATATGATGATACGAAGAAAATATTTACGAATCCGGGCAAGGAAGCGACCCAGAATTATATTACAGGGCGTTTCGGGTAAAGCATTCATCACAGCGTTGCACAGATGGGAGATAAGATAAAGCTGGAACTGATGTGCCACAGCCCGATGCGGGCTTGCTTGCTTTTCAGATCTAATGGTACGGATTTGTCTTTTTATTCTTCTGTCCGGAAAATTAAAATCAGTGTGAATCTGCGCAATCTGCGGTGAAAGAAATAATGATAAACAAAACAAGAATTAAGAATATGGTGAAATTTATAGAATCAGAACTTGTATCACTGAAGAAGGAAGTGAACGAGATGTGGACATTGGTTTACAATCAGCTGGACAGGGCAGGAGAGGCTGTGCTGACCTTTAACCGTGACCAGGCACAGCAAGTCATTGTCCGTGAGAAAAGGGTGAATGCGTTCGAGTTGAAAATAGACAGTGATGTAGAGGACACTATCGCTCTATACAATCCGGTAGCCATTGACCTGCGTTTTGTGCTGGCCATGTTCAAGATAAACAGTGATTTGGAGCGTTTGGGAGATTTTGCCGAAGGCATAGCCCGTTTTGTGGTGAGAAGCGAGGAAACCGTGCTGGATAGTGAACTGCTCCACAGCCTGCGTATAGAAGAGATGCTGAGACAAGTGCTCGGTATGCTCGAAATGACCAAGAACGCGTTGAATGAAGAAAATCTGGAGTTAGCCCTCAATGTATTCAGTAAAGATAATTTGCTGGACGAAATCAATGCGGCTGCTCCTGCCGTCCTTACAAAATATCTGGAAACACACCCCGATAATTTCCTGACTTGCCTGGAACTCGGCACCGTTATCCGTAAGCTGGAACGTGCCGGAGACCATATAACCAATATCGCCGAAGAAATTGTTTTCTTCATCGATGCAAAGGTGCTGAAACATCGCGATAAGGTAGATGAACATTTCTTGGGAAAAGAAAAAACTCATTAAAATGCTGTTTTAGTCTATATTTTTGCTACCTTTGTATATACAATGAGGCCGATAAAGAGCATTTTGAATAATAATCTGCCAAAAAAGACAGAAAAATCTAAAAACATGTTGTATGGCATAGTTTTTTATTTGGCTGGTTTAAAAAAAGGCTCGATATTTGCACCGTTATCCTGAAAACAATCTTTTTACCTTAAAAAAAAACTAATACCTATTGAAAACTTAAAAAGGGGGCTTTGTGAAAAGACCCCTTTTTTATTTGCTGCATAATGGTTCTTCCGGTGTTAAATTTCACCTATTTATTGGTCAATATGTAAGATTTCTGTATTTATTAGCTTATATTAGCAACTTTCTTTTAAGTTAATGCTTAACTTTGTTCCCTCATAAAAATAGCGGTGAAAAGAATGAAGACAAAATATATCAAGTCGTTTCTACTATTTTTGTTATTAGGATGCTGCATTTCGGTGTCAGCCCAAAATATACAAGGCGTTGTAACAGACTCATTGACGAATGAACCCATACCCTACTTGTCAGTCTTTTATGAAGGAAAAGGCGTAGGGAGTATTACCGATAATGATGGAAATTATAAGGTCGAAACCCGTAAAGGCTGGAATAAACTCACCTTTTCGGCGGTGGGATATGTAACAAAAGTGGTGAATATAATTCCCGGCGTCACCAAGAACCTGAATGTGAGGATGAGACCGGATGATATCATGCTGGACGAAGTGGTGGTGAAGCCCAAACGAGAGAAATACTCCCGTAAGAATAATCCGGCAGTGGAACTGATGAAGAAGGTGATCGCTCATAAAAAGAATAATAAGCTGAGCGAGAACGATTACTATCAGTACAATAAGTATCAGAAGATCACGATGTCACTGAATGATGTGACTCCCGAGATGCTGGAAAAAGGCATGTATAAAAAGATGCCTTTCCTGAAAGACCAGATCGAACTTTGTGAGGAAACCAATAAATTCATCCTTCCTATTTCGGTGGACGAGACCGCTTCGCAGAAAATTTACCGTAAACATCCCAAGAGTGAGAAGACCATTATCAAAGGAATGAGCTCTACGGGGGTGAACGAGCTGTTTGCAACGGGAGATATGCTGAGCACGGTGCTGAAGGATGTATTTACGGATGTGAATATTTACGACAATGATATCCGTCTGTTGCAGTATCCTTTCATCAGCCCTATTTCGTCCAGTGATGCCATCTCTTTTTATAAGTTTTACATTATGGACACCACATTCGTGGACAAGGACAAGTGTTTCCATCTCACCTTCGTTCCCAATAACTCGCAGGACTTCGGTTTTACGGGGCATCTTTACGTATTGGCCGACTCGTCTTATACGGTGAAGAAATGTACAATGAACCTGCCCAAGAAATCGGGGGTGAACTTTGTAGACAATATGGATATTATTCAGGAGTTCGAGCAATTGCCCAATGGGGAGTGGGTGTTGAAAACCGATGACATGATTGTGGAGATGACCTTGATGAAGATCATGCAAGGATTCCAGATACGAAGGACTACCCGTTACTCTGATTATGCCTTCGATGAGCTTCCGCAGCAACTTTTCAAGCGTAAGGGGGCCGAGATCAAAGAGGCGGACGCCATGATGCGCGGAGACGATTTCTGGAATCAATACCGGCCGGTTCCGCTTACGCAGACCGAGAGTTCTATGGATATGCTGGTAAAGCGTCTGGAGCAGATGCCGGGATTCAAATATGTGATTTTTGTATTGAAGGCGTTTATCGAGAACTTTGTGGAAACCGGGACCAAGGAGCATCCCAGCAAGGTAGATATCGGTCCGGTAAACACCATGATCTCCAATAACTATATCGACGGATTGCGTCTGCGTATGAGCGCGCAGACCACGGCCAACCTGAATCCGCATCTGTTCTTCAAGGGATATTACGCTTACGGGTTCAAGGATCATCGTTCCAAGTATATGGGTGAGGTGGAATACTCTTTCAACAAGAAGGAATACCTGCCGCGCGAGTTCCCGAAGAACTCCATCACGTTCAGCTATCAGTATGATGTGATGTCTCCCACGGATAAGTTCCTGAAGACAGATAAAGACAACGTGTTCGTATCTTTCAAGACTTCTACGGTAGACCAGATGTCCTACGTGCGGAATATCGCCTTGAAGTACGAGAACGAGACACAGTTTGGCCTGAAGACCACGGTGGAAGTGAAACACAGCACAGACGAGCCTACCGGCGGTCTGGCCTATATAACCAATGATGACCAGAAAACGTTGGTTCCTGAGATTCAGACCATGGAAGCCTCCCTGGCCTTCCGTTACGCTCCGGGTGAGACATTTGTCAATACCAAGCAACGCCGTATTCCGGTTTCTTTTGACGCTCCGGTATTTACGCTGTCGCACACGGCCGGTTTCAAGGGCGTGCTGGGCGGAGAGTATAACTATAACTTGACAGAGATCGGGCTGTACAAGCGTTTCTGGTTCTCGTCATGGGGTAAGATCGACATGTTCGTGAAAGGCGGTGCGCAGTGGAACAAAGTTCCGTTCCCGTTGCTGATCATGCCGGCGGCCAACTTGTCCTATATCCTGCAGCGCGAGACTTTCAACTTGATTAATAATATGGAGTTCCTGAACGACCGTTACGCCTCTCTGGATGTATCGTGGGATTTGAACGGTAAGATTTTCAACCGTATTCCTTTGCTGAAAAAACTGAAGTGGCGTGAGGCTATCGGCTTCAAGATGCTGTATGGTCATTTAACCGACAAGAACAATCCGATGAAGCATCCGGGTGACAGCGAGCTCTTCCTGTTCCCGACCCGTGACGGACGTCCTACCAGCTTTGTGATGGACCCGAAGACCCCGTACATGGAATGCTCTGTGGGTATTCACAATATTTTCAAGATATTGCACATAGACTATGTCCGCCGTCTGAATTATCTGGATCATCCCGATGCGAACAAATGGGGCGTGCGGTTTATGGTGATGATGACGTTCTGATGCAAGGAGAGCTCTGATGGTGTGTGAAATGAAGAAACCGAGGTAAGAACTTGTATCGTTCAAATAAAAAGTTTATCTTTGTTCCAGTACCTAAAGTTGGTGAAAAGTATGTTATGCTTAGATGAATGTAAGGCAAAGTTAGTTAGTTTCAAACAATGTTTTGGGCATGAGTTTGGAATTAAATCAATTGGTATCTTCGGTTCGGTTGCACGTCAAGAGAACAGGGAAGATAGTGATTTGGATATTGTTGTAGATATTGATAATCCTACTTTATCCACTATGTACACTTTGAAGACTGTTTTGACGGAAATGTTTCATTGTGAAATTGATTTAGTGCGTTTCCGTTCCTCACTGCCTCCATTTTTGAAACAGAATATTGAAAAAGAAGCCATTTATGTATAAAGGAGGACGACTAACCATTTGCGACAGGTTAACCCAGATAAAAGAATCCATTTACTATATACAGCAATGGAGTAAAGAAATAAATTGTGCTGATGATTTTTTAGCCTCCATGGATAAAGTGATGGTGTTCAATGCATGTGTTATGCGCCTTCAAGTAATAGGTGAACAGGTAGGAAAGTTGTTGTTTTTACAACCATCACCGCTTTCTGAATATAAGGAAATTCCTTGGTTGGCTATTTATGATATGCGCAATCTTATTTCGCATGAATATAGTAATGTAGACGAGCAGATAGTATTTACTACTATAAAGAATGACCTTATAGAATTGGATAAGGTTATTACAGTCCTATTGAATAAATATTTGTAAAACTTGAATCTTTTATTGTGATTACGAAATATACCCATCTCTTATTTTCTTATCAAAAGTAAGTTTTCCTATTTTTTAAGCGCTTTTATTGTGTAATACACAATTATAGTGTATCTTTGTGCCCTCAAAAAGTTTCTAAATTCCTTTTATATAAAGGGTAAAGAACCTTTTTTGAGGGTATAAACATGTCTATAAAAAGCAGACAGAAAAGACGTCTTCGGACGAAAGAAACAACAAATAAAAGATTTCAGAAATACAAAATGAAATCTGTGTAAAATACTATTTATCAGCCAGTTATAAACACTGCGCTGATATGGTCTTCCAGTATCGGTCAGCGTGGATTTCTGACGATAAACCTCATGAAAAAGCTATCCCATCAGTTTGATAAACCGAAGCGTTCTGTGGCATCTCCCGAAGCGTTGGAGGCTTTGCGGAATAACAATGCCGTGCGTTGGTATGTGTTGTCGCTTCCCGACTGTCATCGGGGAGGAGTGCGCGGTTTGCAACGGGAACAGGACCGCCGCATACAGGCAGGCGAGCCCTCATTCGGCTTTTTTGCTCCTTCCTATCAGGAAGTGAGGCGTATAGACGGCAAATTCGTCAATACCCAGCGTCCCTTACTCTTCAACTATGTATTTGTCCGTGCCTCCGAGCGTGATGTTTTCCAACTGATGCAACGTTTTCCTGTACTCAGTTTCCTGCCTCGGGTGAGGGAACGGAAGCGGGAGTATTTTCCCTACCTTTCCGATGCCGCAATGGAGAATTTGCAGTGGGTGGCCCGTTCTTATTCCAATACACTTCCTGTTTATATACCCCAGCCGGATGGTTTGCGCAAGGGCGACCGGATACGCATTACCGAGGGACGGTTTAAGGGGGTGGAGGCGACTGTTGTCATTCAGCCGGGAGCCGGGCGAAAGGATGTGATGGTATGTGTGGAGAACTGGATGTGGGTTCCGCTGCTGCGTGTGATGCCGGGTGAGTACGAGGTAATTGCCCTGAATGATGAGGACAAGCATGTATATACCCGTCTGGACAATGACTGTATGTTGAATGGTTTGCACAGTGCTCTTCAGCGTTATCACAGTGCGGAGGGGGTGAATGAGGAAGATCGTTCTCTGGCTGCCAGGGCGTTGAAAGAATATGGCAATCTCCGGATGGATACGGATGTGATGCGTTGCAAGCTTTATGCCATTTTGCTGCCGGCTTATACTATATTGGGTATGGAAGAAGAGGCGGCAAAGCTGGTTGGCGTTATGCAGACTATGCTTCCTCTCGTCAAGGCGGAGCAGTCGCGTGCACTTGCTGTGGTTACACTTTATGGTTGTACGGATAGCAGTATCTATTATCATTTGGCGCACGAGGCGGTTGATCCGTGGAAGAAAGAGGAAAAGCCGAAAAAGAGTAAGCAGCAGCTGATCAGCCGGTTGGCTGATTATGATCGGTGGTTGAGGCATTGAAATGGCATTGTAGCTGGTAAGAACAGTGTTGTGAATTAAAAACAGGTTGAATCGCTAGGATAAGTGAAATATAATTTGTTCTTTTGTACCAAATAAAAACTAAAGAATATGAAATCAGAACCTTTTAACCCAGTTCAGTTACACTTGTTAAAGATGTTTTCTTATGCTAAAGACGAGCGTGCCTTAGAAGAAATACGTAAATCTTTGACAGCTTACTTTGCTCAAAGAGTAGAGGAGGATATGGATAAGTTGTGGGATGAAGGTCTGTGGGATCAGGATAAGAATGAGGCTATATTGAAAGAACATTTGAGAGTGCCTTATAATGATTGATATAGTATTGGATGCTAATTGTCTGATTTCATATATTTCGTTAAAAAGTTGTTCAATGAATACGTTGAAAGGCTTAGGTTCTGATATTAAGTTAAGATCAATAAAACAAGTGTCTGCTTCTTTACTAGCTGATGATGATGTGCCAGATACTCTTCTCGATTGGACCTCAGAATTTGCAGGACAATGGGAAGATGATCGTACGGCAGATGAGGTTATTGAGGATATACGTGGTGCAAGGACTTCGAATAGGGAAATACAACAATGAAAATCATCAAAGCATTTGCTTCCCTTTTGCTTTCTTGACCTTATTCTAGTGCATTCAGTGCCCAAATAACAGTTATATATTTATAATGGCGAAATCAGTAAAAGCGAATTATCTATTTAATCTGATAAATTCCGCTTCCCAACTCTTATTTCCACTCATTACTTTTCCTTACGCTTCTCGTATAATGATGGCGGATGGTATAGGACAAGTGAACTTTTTTCAATCCATTATTTCCTATATCAGCTTGTTCACTTGTTTGGGTATTCCGATGTATGCTATACGTGAGGTAGCTAAAGTACGGGATAATCCGGAAAAAATGACACGGATTACAGTTGAAATATTATTGTTACATGCCTTTCTTACTCTTTTGGGTTATATGGCTGTTGCTGTCATTTGCTTGACGGTAACTAAGGTGCAAACCGATATACCTTTGTTTCTTCTGCTCAGTGCCACCATTTTTTTTACGGCGATAGGTTGCGAATGGTTTTATCAAGGAATAGAAGATTTTAAATATGTTGCTATTCGTGGGATGGTAGTAAAGACCATCTCCGTTATATTACTGTTTCTGCTGGTAAAGTCAAAAGAGGATATTTTATGGTATGGAGCTTATTCTGTTTTAGGCGTACTGGGAGGAAATATTTTTAATTTTGTCCGTTTAAGAAAATATCTGCATAAGGATATGATTGAATTTAGGGCGTTGCATCCTTTCAGTCATTTAAAACCGGCTATACATATTTTTGCTTTTAATGTCATTGTTAGTATTTATCTTCAATTAAACAATGTATTATTGGGTTTTATGAAAGATGCTGAGGCTGTGGGATATTTTACGGCTGCAACTAAAATTCTAGTCATAACTATGAGTCTTTCTAGTTCTTTGGGAGCGGTAATTATGCCACGCACTTCCAATTTGATAGCTGAAAATAAGATGGATGAATTTAAGGTCTTGATTCAGAAATCATACGATTTTATTTTAGCTTTGGCAATGCCCTTGACTGTGGGATTGATATTTACTAGTCCTAGTGTTATTCTATTGTTAAGTGGTGAAAGTTTTGCCCCAGCTATATTAACTTCACAAATAGTAGCTTTGAATATTTTAATGGTAGGCATCTCGGGTGTAATGGGGCTTCAGGTGCTTTATCCGATGGGTAGAATAAATATTGTTATTCTTTGCACATTCATAGGTGCGGTAGTGAACGTGGTGTTGAATGTATTACTGATTCCTGTTTATGGACATAATGGTACGGCAGTGGCTTATATGTTGGCGGAAGTAGCTGTTACTGTTTCCATGTTCATTATTGGGAGAAGGTATATTCCTATTCAGTTTTTTAAGAAAGAACATTTGCATTATGTGTTAGGAAGTGTTGTGATGGGAGGCTGTTTATGTCTTATATCATTATTGCATTTAAATAGTATTGCTACTTTGCTTTTGATGATAATTGTTGGTGTATTTGTATATGCAATTATATTATTGTGTTTGAGAAATTTTATCGGAATGACATTGTGTGGTTTGATAAAGAGGAATTAGGTGAAATAAGATTTTGAATTCAATAACGAAGTGTAAAATATTTCGACTTTATTAGTTATTTGCAATTTGATAACCAATTGAGAAAAATGAAAAAGTAATAGTTGAATACGATTATAAAAAAAACTGTGGCAGTATTACTGGTAATGCTTGGACGTAAATAACGCTTTTAAATGAGAGAATTTGGGCGTAAATACAAGGTCTATAGTTGGTAGGATAAACTATTATATTAATGTTCTATATCTTTTATATGTCTTAATTGATATCATATCTGTTTCTTTTTGGCCTATACCTATAGTTTTGATGTTTACAATGAAGATTGTAGATATATTTTTATTCAGCTTTTGAAAAGATAGTTTTTTAATTGCGTACTGAAAATGTAGCTATGGATGTTTTATTAATATTAAAAGATATTATAGGAATGTTTTTTAGGAATAATAAAATAGTATCCAAACAGATGATGCTTTTCTGTCATCTATATTAAGTTCTAATGTGTAAGTAATATAATAATTTATGAAAGGAAATTATAAAATAGTTGTTAATACAGCTGCTGGTCGTAGAAGATATTTACAGTATTTAATTCCATTTGTAGTTTCAAATGAATTAGTGGACAGATATGATTTATGGGTTAATACGACTGACAAATTAGATATCTGTTTTTTGGAAGAAATGTCAAAGAAATATCCGAAAATAAATTTGATATGGCAACCGGATGGAGTTATCAATGGAGTCCTGAGTATAGATGCCTTTTATCGTTATTGCTGTGATGATGATACTATCTATATAAAATTAGATGATGATATAATATGGCTTGAGCCTAATTTCTTTGAAGAGTTGGTTTCTTTTCGAATAGCTAATCCATCTTATTTTATGGTATCCCCTTTGGTTATAAATAATGATATCTCTACGTATATACTTCAGTCTAAAGGGTTGATACAATTTAAGGAATATTTTGAAGCAAAGAGTTATAATTTAATATGGTATAATGGTTATTTTGCTGAGGAACTTCATAAATGGTTTATAGACAATTATTTAAAAACAAATAGATATGCAGAATTGCATTGTGGGCATCATGAGGTGGCATTAAATAGATATGCTATAAATGCTGTAGCATGGTTTGGAAAAGATTTTTCAGCGTTTGGTGGTGAGGTTGTAGGAGATGATGAGGAATTCTTAACAGTAATACATCCTTCTAAAATAAATAGAATCCACTGTTTTGATTGTAATACGATAGCTGTGCATTTTTCGTTTTCCATGCAAAGACGGATATTAGATTCGACAAATATACTTTCTGTTTACAAAGATATTATAGAAAAAGGATTGACTCAAAACAAACAATTAAGATTAATATACAATGAAGCAAGAGCTGTATCTTCTTATGTGGATGAAAGTAAGAACGAAATTTTAAAAAAAACATTACCGCATTCTTATGTTCAGGTGGTTAAACCTGTGAAATATAGAATGCTCAAAGAAATCTTATCATCGATTTTGCATATTAATAGAACTTATTTTGAACTTCTGTATAGAATCTATATTCAGATTAGAAAGGCAAAAAGAATTTATATAGTAAATGGAAATGATCCCAAAAGTAATTAATTATTGTTGGTTTGGAAGGAATCCGCTTCCACCATTAGCTATGAAGTGTATAGAATCTTGGAAGAGATTTCTTCCAGATTATGAGATAAAGGAATGGAATGAGGATAATTTTGATGTAAATATAATTTTATATACTAAAGAAGCGTATGAAGCGAAGAAATATGCTTTTGTGAGTGATTATGCTCGTTTTTGGATATTATATCATTATGGTGGTTTGTACTTTGATACGGATGTGGAAGTGATAAAACCAATGGATAATATTATAGCAAAAGGACCATTTATGGGATGTGAGAATGAGTATGATTCTTTAAAGATAAAAGAAGGAGCAATGGCATTAGGGGTTGCTCCTGGTCTTGGTCTTGGTGTAACTCCTGGTCTCGGTCTATATAAGGAAATGTTGGATCTCTATGCTACACTTTCATATTTTAATCCTAATGGCACGCAAAATATAAAGACGGTGGTTTCTTACACATCTGAACTGTTGGTGAAACATGGAATGAAATATACTCCCAATATTCAGCTGGTAGCTAATGTATGGATATATCCTAAAGATTTTTTTTGTCCTAAAGATTATGTCTCTGGAAAAATAGAATTGACAGTTAATAGCGTCGCTATACATCATTATGGAGAATCATGGCAGCCATGGGATCATCGTTTGGAAATGAAAATTTGGCGATTATTTCGTGTGAAAAGACATCCTTTGGTTACATGGCATATTCGTCATTGGCTGAGGTTAATTGGCATTAACTTTTGAGTATTCTTGTATGTTTCATCTATTTTTGGCTTCAACTATAAATATAGATATCATTTATGTATTGCTGAATTTAATACTATTGTTTGTATTTACTGTAGCTGGTATTAATGTTTCATGTAGGCGGTCATTTTGGGGTAATGCTTTTATTTGTAGTATTTTCTTTATTTTCATTGTCGGATCAAGATATGGGAGAGGAAATGACTATTTACATTATGCAAGCGTTTTTATACATGATGAAGATATTAAGCAGCCGTTTTTTAGAAGTATCAATACTTTCTTTAGAGAATTTTTGTCAATTGGTAAATATGCTATTTTTTATATATATGCAATACCCTTTATATTGTGTGGATTTAAATTCTTGAAGAATTTTGCAATACATGCAAAATGGTATTTTCCTTTATTCTTAGTGTCAATGTTATATTTTGAAGAATATGAAATTAGACAAGCTCTATCTTTTTCTTTTGTTTTTCTGTTTCTTGATGAGTTTATTTCAAATGATACAAATGGAAAGAAGATTATATGGTGTGGTGTTTGGGTTCTATTGACCTTTAGTCTTCATTCAGCTAATATTTTTTTTATTATTTGTTTCTTAGGTATATATTATACTTGTAAAAGTATAATATCTTGGAAAATTGCAGTACCTATATTATTTTTTGCTTCATATTTTTTTGCAGATTATTATGATATTTCTCTCTTGCAGCCAATACTTAATTTATTAAGTGGTACGAACGCAAAATTTAGTCACTACATTGAGGGAGGTGCAGCAGAGGCATGGTTTGGAGATAGTGCGTTACAATTAGATAATGAGAGAAATCCAATAATAAAGGTACTTGATTTTATAGCTCATTCTTCACTGTTTTATTTTGCATATAAGACATTAAAGAGACGCGATTTAGTAAATAGGCAGTTGATGTTAACCATGACTAATATCTATATAATGGGAGACATTGCAAGACAGGCTTTTCTCTATTTAGAACTACTTAATAGGATGTCTGGAATGTTTCAACGAATGTGGATATTTCCATTTGCTATGGTTATGATATACAACTCATTTTATAAACTTAAAGGTATAGAGAGGGTAGCTTATCTATTTATGTTTTTCCTTTTCTATGATTATGCAAAATATTTATTTGCTCCTCCTATAGGTATGACAAAATTTCTATGGGATATATAATGGCAATTATAAAACGAAAAGAGAATGTTATTATCTATTATTGTTCCAGTTTATAATGTGCAAAGATATCTTGACGATTGTGTGAAATCTATATTGTGTCAAGAAATGACTGATTTTGAATTGATATTGGTGGATGATGGTAGCCCTGACGAATCTCCTCGGATATGTGATGAATGGGCTAAAAAGGATTTGCGGGTCAAAGTGATTCATAAAAAGAATGGAGGGTTAAGTGATGCGAGAAATTGTGGAATGGAGGCTGCAATAGGTGATTATGTTTGGTTTGTTGATAGTGATGATTTAATAACCAAAAATGCATTACAAAATATAAGAGAATGTATTTTGACGTTTCCGCAGGCTGATATGTTATCAACCCAAATATTATTATGGCAAGATGGGAAATACAGTTTACATAACAGTGTAGTTAGTTCAACGATGGTAGTTCTGTCAAACTCGGATTATGTATTAAAAGGATATGCGGTAATGCCATCAGTCAAGTATATTGTGAAATTATCTATGTATAGGAAATGTAAATTGCAATTTATTAAAGGAGTATTACACGAGGATATACCGTTTACTCATATGCTTATGGGGCTTGCAAAAAACATAGCAGTACTGCCTGAACCGACTTACATATATCGGATTCGAGAGGGGTCTATAACAACGACTCCATGTATAAAGAGTTGTTATTCGTTAGTAGAAAGTTACAAGCATATAGTGGAATTTAAAAAAGTCAATATAGCTCCCGAAGAAGAGCCGTGGTTCTTGAACTTAATGTATGATTATTTTTATGAGATATTCTTACGTATCTATCCTTTTCTTGGGAAGAAGGAATATGATGAGTTTATGGCAGAGCATGGTGATTATGTAAAAAGGGAGTTTAATAAGATTAAAATAGGAATGCATGGTAAGCGAAAAATACTTTTGTATATCTTTAATATTTCGCCAAAACTTTTCAGCTATTTGATTTATAAAAAAAGAGGTAGTCATTAAATATACAAAATGAAAATCGCAATAGACCTTACTTCACTCTACGGGCGAAAACGTACAGGAGTGGAGATGTATGCAATAGATCTGTACAAAGCATTGTTAAGCACAGGGCATAAAATTGTACCAATATTTCATGTAGAGAATGAGATAGATAGTAATCCGGATGCTGTGATAATAGAGAGAACTTTTCGTTTATTATTGGAAAACACAAGGCTGACTAAGTTTATAAAACGAGTGGATGCTGATATGGTAATTTTCCCCATATTTCCTCCTCCTTTAGATATATATGGTGGACGGGCGAAAATAGTTCCTGTCATTCATGATCTGACTTTTAAAAAGTTCAGAGCTACGCAGAATTTTGCGGCAAAATATTATTATACCCCCAAAACCTATGTTTCGTTGAAACATTCAGATGCAATAATAACCATATCCGAAACAGTGAAGAAGGAATTATTTGAAGTTACAACACTTCCCGTTTTTAATTGTGGTGAAAATATTTCTTCAGAATTTGCAGAATGTTTGAATAATGTCTCGGTTGAATATTTAAAGAAGTTTGACCTTGAACGTAGTAAATATATAATTTCCGTATCCACTCTTGAACCAAGAAAGAATTTTAAATATTTGCTTAAAGTTATAAAGCCCATTTTGAGAGAAAAAAATATGAAATTGGTACTTGTGGGTAGGAAAGGATGGGGGAAAGATAAAGAATTGTTATGTTTAATCAATGATATGAGTGACATAATCGTATTCACAGAATATGTCACTCATGAGTGTTTAGTATCTCTTTATCATTATGCTCACGCTTTTGCTTTACTTTCAATATACGAAGGGTTTGGGCGTACTCCTTTTGAAGCTGTTGCGTGTGGTTGTCAAAGAATTATTCTTAGTGATATTCCTATTTTTAGAGAAACGTTTAATAATCATGCTTTATTTCTTCCTTTAGATGCTGAAAGCTCATGTATATCTTCTCTTATGGATGGTTCCATTCCTTTAGTTGATCGAGATTTTAAAATACCATTTAATGTTTTGGAAAATAGAGTGCCTTTATTTTTGAAAGATATTGAGTGTTGGCAGAATAGAAATAGAAAGTAAAGATAGTTGAAAAAAAGTCTAATTATGGATTTAAAAATAGATATTCTTACTAGCAGAAAACATGAAAAAAGACCATGGTTTGATTTGGTATATGAATGGGAGGATGAGATAAAAGAACTTTTAAATTGTAAATTAATATATGAACCAACAATCTTTAAAAACAGATATTATGAATTCCTTCCATTGGTTTATCATTTTATGTTGATGTTAAAAAATGGAGGAAAGCCTGTTTTATTTTTTGAAATGAAAGCTAATGCGTTTCATTTGTGGAAAAATTTGAATTATTTGATTCCTTGGATTATTGATTGGTATGTGAATCCTAATAATCAATGGTGGTATAATTGGCTGTATAAGAGACATAAGCTTATATTGGTTTCTAGTAAAGAAGTTTATGAATATTTGCTGGCTAAAAATACACGGTTGAATATAAGACATTTAGCTTTGTCTTTATCCGATAGATATAAAATCACTTCTAATACTTGTTATGAGAAAAAATATGATGTCATATTAATAGGAAGGCAAAATCTTGTACTAAAAGATTTTTTGGATCAATATAAAAAGACGCATCCGGATTTGACAATATTTATTCCTTCAAAGCAGGAACTTGCTTCAAGAGATGGATATTTGGACTCAATGAAAAAAAGTAGAATAGCATTATATGCAACTCCTGGGATTGATGGAGGAGAAAAACGTACTAATGGCTTTTCACAAGTTACACCACGTTTCTTGGAAATGGTAGCGTCAGGGTGTAATATCATTGCAAGATATAAGACTAATGCTGACACTGATTATTATGAACTGGAGAAATTTTGTCAAAGTATCAATACTTATGAAGAGTTTGAGAAAGAAATGGATAAATGTAGGATAAAAGGGCCTGATATGACTTTTTACTCGTCTTATCTTAAAAAACATTATACCTCAAAAAGAGTAGAGGAGTTGCAGGTAATTTTAAATGAAATTGATTGGTGATTTTTTTGTTTGATAATAATAAATTAATATGCAAAAAATAGCGATTATAGGAGCGGGTGTGTCTGGTATGAGTGCTGCTCATTTTCTTAAAGACCGTTATAATGTTACTGTTTTTGAGAAAGAAAAGACTCCTGGAGGTCTTATTAAATGTTGCCGTATTAACGGAAGCCTTTTTCATACTTGTGGTGGGCATGTCTTTAATTCAAAACATTCAGATGTGTTAGACTGGTTTTGGACAAAATTTGATCGTAATAAAGAATTCTCAAAAACAGATCGTAATTCAGCCATTTTTATGGAGGAGGGGGACGAAATTCCTTATCCAATTGAAAACCACGTATATCTTTTGAACTCTGATATTCAAAAGAGGGTTATTAAAGATCTTGTTGAAATAGTAAGAAAAGAGGGCGATAAGGCTCATAATTTTGAGGAGTTTTTAAAGTCACGATTTGGAGATACTCTTTATAAAATATATTTTCAGCCTTATAATGAAAAAGTATGGAGGCGTGATTTAAAACAAGTACCACTTTCATGGTTGGAAGGTAAATTGCCTATGCCAACAGTGGAAGAAATGGTTTATAATAATATTAATCATGTGAAGGAAAAGTCATTTGTTCATTCAACTTTTTGGTATGAAAATATGAATGGCTCTCAATATATTGCTGATAAGTTGGCTGAAGAACTTCATATTTGTTATGATACTGATATTAAAAATATTAAGTATGCTCATAATAAATGGTTAATAGAAGAGGAATATTTTGATAAAGTGATATTCTGTGGGAATATTAAAGATATGGTTAAAATAGTTGAAGGCTTTGATATTCGGGAATATGAAGACGAAATTGTAAAATTGGAATATCATGGTACTACAGCTGTGTTTTGCGAAATTGATAAGAATCCATATTCATGGATTTATCAGCCAAGCAAACAGCATGAAAGTCATCGCATTATTTGTACTGGTAATTTTGCAAAATCAAACAATGGTAATTGTGTTCCAGAGGGACGCATAACGGCTACTATAGAATTTACTGATGAAATATCTAAAGAAGATATTATAGATAATCTTTCCCGTATTTCGCTTCATCCTAAATATTTGGCTCATAAGTATAATCCTTATACTTACCCTATTCAGAATGTTCATACTCGTGATATGATTAAAAGGTTAAAAGCCGATCTTTTTCCTGTAGGATTCTATTTTACAGGACGTTTTGCGGATTGGGAATATTATAATATGGATATTGCTATGAGAATGGCTATGGATTTATGTAAAAAGATATAAGCATAGATACTATTAGTAAAATAGCTTATGCAAAAAATCAAAATATTAAATATAGGCATTGATAATGTTTCTTCTCTCGAATTGTTGAGGAGTTTGAAACAAGGTGTACTTGTGACTCCAAATATAGATCATTTGGTGAAATTGCAGAAAAACAAAGAACTATATAATTTGTATAGTAAAGCGGAATGGATTGTATGTGATAGCAAAGTTATTTATTTATTTTCCAGATTATTACAGTGTTCATTAAGGGACGTGATTCCTGGTAGTAGTTTTTTTCCGAAGTTTTATATGTATCATAAGGATGATATGGATTGTAGGATATTCTTACTTGGTGCTATGGAAGGTGTGGCCGTTAAGGCAATGGAGAATATTAATCAAAAAGTAGGGAGAAAAATTGTAGTGGGAGCTTATTCTCCTTCTTATGGCTTTGAGAAGGAACAGAATGAGAACGAGGAAATTTATAAAATGATAAATGAAAGTGGTGCCAATGTTGTGTTGGTAGGCGTAGGTTGTCCCAAACAAGAAAAATGGATATTTACCCATAAAGATAAAATGCCTGAAGTAGATATATGGATGGCTCTTGGCGCTACCATCGACTTCGAAGCCGGCAACATAAAGCGTGCTCCCAGAATATTCCAAATCTTGGCGATGGAATGGTTCTATCGCTTCCTAAAAGAACCCAGGCGACTGTTCAGGCGCTATTTTATAGATGATATTCAGTTCTTTTATTATTTTGCCAAACAATTATTGGGGCTTTACAAAGATCCTTTTGCATAGTTTCCATAAACTATGTAAGGAAACAATGGGTAGGAGCAGAATGAAAGACACCAGCCAGACCATCCCATTCAATACTAATAACATTATTGCTTGCAAACGTTTCATGGAAGCAAAGATAGATGGAATTCTCATAATAATGTGTAGAAAAATACGATTAATTTTAGTATGCCTTATTGCGATTAGTTCGTTACAGAGTCAAGCACAGGCACTATATGGTACAACGGGACTTCTTCATGCCCCCACTGCCGAGATGCAAAAAGACAAGACATTTATGGCGGGAGGGAATGTGTTGCATCTTGTTCCATTGCAGTATTTCAATAGCAATGAGATAAAATACACATTCAATTATTATCTGAACATAACCATCTTTCCTTGGCTTGAAGTGGGATATACCTGTACCATCAATTATGCAGAGCATGGTTCCACTTATTTTCCGGAACAGTCTTGGGGAAAGTACACCAATCAGGACCGTGCCTTCAATGCTCGCCTGCGGTTGTGGAAAGAAGGCTGGTGGAAGCCCTGGACTCCGCAGATAGTCCTTGGTTTGGACGATCCTACCTCGCATGAAGCATACGGTGGTGGGGCCATCAAGTTCGATGAGGACGGTATGCAGAACAATCATTTTACACGATATTATCTGGCGGCAACCAAGCATTTCTGTTTCGCCGGGGTAGGGACACTGGGCGTTCATGCCGCATACGTGGATTATCGTGCCTGCTGGTTTCCTCATTACAGAAGGCCTGCCGCGGGTGTGAATTTCAAATTCAATCTATTGCCGGAAGACAACCTGGCAGTGAAAGCTTTGAACGGCTTGGATCTGATGGCCGAATATGACGCCCGCACAGTGAACATCGGGGCGCACTACCAGCTTTGGAAAGACCACATCAATCTGATTGCCGAACTGAACAACGGGAAATACTTCTCTGGTGGCATTTATTTCAAAATCCATCTGAAATGATAAAAAGATTATCCGATTAGGATCTCTGGAATAGATTTTACTCTACAACATTTTGAACATCGGATGTAAGGGAGATATTGTTGCAAGATTTATCGAGCCATATTTCATAGGCGTTAATCAATGAGAAACATTTTGGATATTATCATTATAAATTCTATATTCGCATAGAATTTATAACCGATATAATTATGGAAACTACAGTATTCAACCCCATACAGAGGCATTTGTTGGAAATGTTTTCTTACGATAAATCTCAGGAAGGTCTGGAAGAATTGAAAGAGGTGCTCTTTCAATATTATTCCAAACGGATGAATACAAAGTTGGATGAACTTTGGGATAAGGGAATTCTTGACCAGAAAAAGCTGGATGAAATAGCTGAAATGGATATCCATTCATTAAAATAACGTCAATGGCTAGCTGGTTCTTGGTACGAATTGTCTTATTCAAAGCATTCCTCAAAGGAGTCGTTACCATGTCTTGTGGCAATCCTTTGTGGACGGAAAGAACAAGCTCTGTGTATCCAATGAAATATTGGAGGAATATATAGAAATTCTGCAAAGACTTACCGACAATGAAACGGCGGAATATGTGGTGAAAACCATATTGAACAGTCCGTTTGTTGAATTGATAACTCCATTCTATCACTTTAATCTGATTACAGTCGATCCTGATGACAATAAGTTTGTGGATTGTGCCATTTCGGCCAATGCGCACTACATTGTTACCAACGACCATCATTATGATGTGCTGAAAGATATAGATTTTCCTAAAGTGAATATTGTAAATATTCAACAATTCTGTATTTATCTGTCACAAGAAAAATAATTTTTTCAGAAAAAAGGAGGATTTATAGTTAGAAATATAAGTATAACAGATATGTATATGAGTGTATTGTCTTCACTGAGTGTAGATGAAAAGCTAGATTTAATTGCAAAACTGCCAAATTCCATCAGAAATACGTATACAAAGGAACAGGATATTGAAACAGAAGATCCTTTTGCTTGTTACGAAGGCGATTGGGGCGGAAATATGTCGGCTGAGGAATATGCAGATGATTTACGTAAGCCCTAATTTGAGGGTTTACCTTTCTTATATCCAACTGTTGCAAAGATAATAAAACAGCTATTCCGGGTGCAAAAACCGCCATAGAGGCAGTCTCCATACAGAGGCGCTCTATGGCGGTTTCCCGTTTCCCCACGTTTACCGGGGAAAATTCCCGTTTCCGGGAAGCCGGGAGGTTACTCTTCCATTTTGAGCTTGCCCAGTTCTTTCAGGATGTGCTCCATGGCTTCTTTGTAAACCTCCGGTTTCTCCTTTTCCATCCATTTCATCAGTTTGAAGTAAGAATTTGGAGTCACAATCTTTCCGTCTCGAATTTTGGTGGCGGTGGACCGGCCTATCGCACCTTTGTCGTTCAAGTTGTTGGGGTTTAAATCGCTTCTTCGCACGGCATTACTGATGCAAGTGCTGATGATCTCAAATTTTTTTCATGTTACTAAAAATTAAATTATTAAATAATAATTTGTAAACAGCATAAACATAGCTACTTACAAAATGTCTCGGCAAAGATAGGAAATGTTTATTAACAATTGCTTGTTTTTGTGAGCAACGCCCTATTTATATTTTGCGTTCCTTTGCGTTATATTTATACTAACACACAAAAGAAATGGATTATACAGAGCAGTTTATCCGGCTGAATTGCAGCTTGATGTCGGATTACAAAATGATGAAGCTGAATGCCGATATGAAATGCATGGGGCTGGGGTTGTATCTTGAAACGATATTGTTTCTGCGAAAACAGCAGGAATACAAACATGATTTTAACGAACTGGATTTGCTGGCCGATCAGTGGGGAACTACCGTGGAAAATCTGCAACATCTTATTAAGGACTTCGATTTGTTTCTCATTACAGAGGACGGGTATTTCCGATGTCTGTATCTGGACGAGGTGATGGGATATCAGAGCAAACTTTCCGAGCAACGTGCCGCTGCCGGCAGTAAGGGAGGGAGAAGCAGTAAGAAAAGTACGGTGAAAGCATCTGCAAAAGCAACTGCGTCTACAGCGTCTACAATAGGAAGGGGCAGAATCAACGAAGGGAAAAACGGTGATACGTCCTGCGTGGATAATAACGGGGAAGTCTACATGAAAAGTAATGATGCACCCTGCGTGGATAATAACGGGGAAGCCTACCTGAAAAGCGATGATACGTCCTGCATGGATCGTAACGGGGAAGCCTACCTGAAAAGTGGTGGTATACCTTGCATGGATAATAACAAGGAAGCCTACCTGAAAAGCGATGATACACCTTGCGTGGATTGTAACGGGGAAGTCTACCTGAAAAACGGTGATACACCTTGCATGGATAATAACGGGGAAGTCTACATGAAAAGTAATGATGCACCCTGCGTGGATAATAACGGGGAAGCCTACCTGAAAAGCGGTGATGCGTTCTGCGTGGATAATAACGGGGAAGCCTACATGGAAAGTGGTGGTGTACCTTGCATGGATAATAACAAGGAAGTCTACCTGAAAAGCAGTGGTGCACCCAGTATGGATAGCAAGGAGAGAATTTATATGGAAAGCAGCAATGTAGATAATAACAAGACTGTCTGCATGGAGAGCAGCAAGCCAATCCATTCGGATTATAATAAGGAAATCTACAAGGAAAACAGCACGGAAAGCAACGTGAAAAGTAGTGCGGAAAGTATGAAAAATACGACTGCAAAAAATACAAATGAAAATTCAGTCAAAAATGTGATTCAAAGTATTGATAATGAGTGTTATGGAAAGAACTTGCAAGCAAGCTTTAAGCAAAGCTTTATAAGAGAAGAAAAGAATAGAGGAGAGAAGAAAAAGAAAGATGATGTAGACATCATAGAAACAAACGGCAGCATCGACGACGACATGAAATTTTGTTCCGGAAAAAAGAGCGGAGAGATGTTGCGATGGGAGTGTTATATCAATGAAGCTTTCAAAGTCCAAAGTTGGGTGGAAATTGTGGGAATGATGTCGGGGTTGAAAGGAGACTTTCTGAACAATCTTCCCTTTATTCGTTCCATGTTTAAAAAACATGTTGTGGTTCAAGGAAGTACGGAACGCATTACTTCCGTATCCGAAGCGCAAGCCTATTTTGCTAATTATATCCGTCCGGGAAAGCCCACCCGTCTTTTTCTGGAAGAAAAGCTGAAAGAAAGAAGCCGGATGCAGAATGAATCGACATCGCTCTCGCCCTACGAAACGTACAATCCGCTGACCGGCGAACGTTCGTATTGCGGAGTTCCTCTTCCTGCCGATGCACCCCCGCGCCCCAACGGACGTGCCACCTGGGATAATCTGAAACAGAGCTGGATATGACGCGCGAAGAACATGCAGATTATGTGCGGTGGCTGAAAAGCCTGCCGCGCAGAAAGGACCATTTCCGTATGCCTTGTCCCGAATGTTCCGCAACGCGAAGCAATCCCAAAGATCCTTCGTTCAGTGTGCATATCACCCGTGAAGGGGGATGGGCGAAATGCTTTCATTGTGATTTCGCCATAGCGTGGAACGAGGACGAGATGTGGAAAAGAGAACAGAAACAACAAGACCGGGAACGGCAGAAACAGCAGAAGGATGCACCGCAGCACCGTAACACGTCGCAGCACCATGATGCAGCATCGCAGCACCGCAACACGTCGCAGCACCACGATACAGCATCGCAGCACCGCAACACGTCGCAGCATCACGATACAGCACCGCAGCACCACGATGCAGCACCGCAGCACCGTAACACGTCGCAGCACCACGATGTAGCACCGCAGCACCGCAACACGTCGCAGCACCACGATACAGCACCGCAGCACCGTAACACGTCGCAGCACCACGATGCAGCATTGCAGCACCATAACACGGCGCAACGCAAGCCGCACATCCCCCTGCAACCGCCTGTACATTACGTATGCCCGGTAATCAATAAAAACAAACAAATTATGAATGGAAAAATGATGGAATACATGGTCGGCAGACGAGGTATTCCGATGGACGTCCTGACAAGGATGAAGATAGAGGAACGCTTGGAATTCCTGCCGCAGACCGGCAAGGAAGAAGCCTGCATCTGCTTCCCTTACCTGGAGGACGGAGTAATGAAAAACATGAAATTCCGGGATGCCGCAAAGCATTTCAAGATGGTGAAAGGAGCCGAGCTGATTCCTTGGAACATAGACGCCATAAAAGGAAAGGAAAAGTGCTACATCACCGAAGGCGAGATAGATGCCCTCAGCCTGATAGCCGCAGGACTGGAAGAGGTGGTGTCCGTACCCAACGGAGCCGGAGGCGCGAACCTTCAGTGGCTGGACCGCTTCGTGGAGTCGCACTTCGATGACAAGGCGGAAATCATCCTGGCCATGGATACCGACAAGCGCGGAGTGGAGTTACGCGACGAACTGGTGCGCCGCCTGGGCGTGGACCGCTGCAAGGTGGTGGTCTGGGGGGAAGGCTGCAAGGATGCCAACGAGTATCTGTTGAAGTATGATCTTCCGAGGCTCCGCCAGCAGGTGGAGCAGGCGGCGGAAATCCCGTTGGAAGGAGTCTTCTGCCCCATGGACGAATGGGATACGCTGATGGATATTTATTACAACGGAATGCCGGAGGGAGCCGATACGGGACTGGAGAATCTGGACCGGCTGATCAAGTTCGAGCGTGGTTTTGTGCTCACGGTCACAGGCGTTCCCGGCAGCGGAAAAAGCGAGTTTGTGGACGAAATTGCCATGCGCCTGCTCCTGCGCCACGATTGGAAGGTGGGCTATTTCAGTCCGGAGAATACCCCGCTGGCCTATCACTACCGCAAGCTGATACGCCGCGTGGTGGGCAAGCGTTTCGAACACAAGGGGATGCCGTTGCCGGAAGCCGGACAGGCCATCCGTTACCTGGCACAGAGTGTCTTCTCCATTATGCCGAAAGAGGACTTCTCGGTAGAGAGCGTGCTTCGCATTGCCGCCCAACTGGTGAGCCGGAAAGGAGTGAAGGTGCTGGTGGTGGACCCCTTCAACCGCTTCGAGCATCAGATTCCCGACTGGGAAACGGAAACGCAGTACATCAGTCGCATCTTCGACGAGTTCTCCAATTTTGCCGTGAAGCACAAGGTGTTGCTCATTCTGGTGGCGCACCCCACCAAGTTGCGCCGCGAACCGGGAAGCAAACGCTGGCCTGTGCCCACGCTGTATGATATCAACGGCTCGGCGGCCTTTTTCAACAAGACGGATTATGGAATGGTGGTAGACCGTAACGATGAACTGGGGCAGGTGCTGGTGCGTGTGGCCAAGGTACGTTTCGACCATCTGGGCGGACCGGGAGATGCTTTTTTCGCCTTCAGCACTTACAACGGACGTTACACGCCTACCGAGGAGAGGACCTTGGATCATAATCCGCCCGAACCGAAGTGGGAGCATACCAATTTCCTGACAGAGAAGCTGAAGCCCGAACAGCAGGGCCTGGGGTTTAATGAGGGGGAATGAAGTAGTTGAATGTTGCTGTTCCTGAATAACTTGGGGATAGGAGAAGGGAGATGTCAAAACAAAAAGGACAGCCCCGAAAAGTTACAGATAGTAATTATAACACGTAAAAGGATCGTATCAAGCTCTGTATGGAGTAATGATACGACCCTTTCTTTAGTCTTTTAGGATGCTCAAATTTCAGATTGTAAGTTCATGTTTTCAAAATCTGAGTTTTGACACTCGCCTTTTAGGCTTTTAGTTACAGTCTGTAACTTCTCGGAGTAGTTATTTTATTTTGACATACCCCCTTTAAAAGTTGCTTACAAGTAGATCATGTTGCCGGCAGGCTTTACTGATTACTGGTCATTCCTCAGTGATCACTGGTCATTCCTCATTAACCGCTAGCCATTAAAATCCTCTCCACCGTTCCCGTTTTATCTCCTCGCACTGCCGTCGCTGCCATGCGGGCATTATTTTCTCCAGCTCTTTCAGTTTCCATCCCTTCATAAAGCGTATCTCGTCCTTTTCCTGCTCCGTGCACAGGCTGATGCGCAGCAGTTCGGGGTAGAGCACCTGTATATGGAAAATCTTGGCTCTCCACAGCAGCATGGACATCTGCCAGGGGGTGAGGGCTTGGATGCGGTTCAGGGTGAGCAGCATTTCCAGATAATGACGGTAGAAGGCTTTGTCCACGGTCATGAGTTGGTTTATCAGATAGTTCATTTTTATTATTGTTAAATGAAAAGATTAGTTGAATGAAGGGTCAGGAAATCAAAGCGGAGGAAAGGGACGCTATCTTTGGAGAAAGCCACCTTGGATACGTTATCTTTGGAGAAACCTCTTTGAAAACGAACGGCTCTCATTGGAAACCCTATCTTTGAAGAAGCCTCTTTGAAAACAAACGGTTCTCATTGGAAACCCTATCTTTGGAGAAAGCTTCCCTTAAAAGCGGTATTCCTTCACAGCATCAAAACAAGGGCACGGCTTCACGGGATTCAAGTCATGATGTCCCACTATCAACGCTTTGGGGAACAGGAGGCGCAGCTCGCGCAGCAGTGCCAGCATACTTCCCTTCTGCATCAGAGTACGCGTATCGGCAGATGTGCAGTCCGCCGAGAGTCCTCCCTCATAGCAGATGCCGATAGAATGCCGGTTATGGTTCTTGCAATGCGCTCCCACCTTTTCCAGAGGTCGTCCGCGGTGAATCTCTCCGTCACGGGTGATATAGAAATGATATCCTATGTCCGTGAAGCCCCGGTGGCGGATGTGGTCCCGGCGGCAAGTCTCAAAATCCAGCCTCCGCCCCTCAGGGGTGGCGGAGCAGTGGATAATAATCAGGGTGATGGTTCTCATGATCATCAGATACAGGCGTTCAGGCCGAGTGCGCCGGCAACGGCGGTGGCTACGGTGATAATTACTTTCAGAATCAGTGTCCAGGTGTTTTTCTTTGTTCTTGAACTCATTGGAATTTTGTTTTAGAGGTTGATAATAAGTGAATTGTAATGGAAGCCAAGGGCTGAATGTACCCCAATGAAAACGGCTTGTCACAGGGGCACATTCAGCCTTTTAGCGTCGTGCCTTTAGCGTTGTGCCTTGCTTCCGTCATACAGGAGTTCCGTCAGGCCTGTCCTCCGTTTTCCGGCTCCTTCGCCTCTCCGGTAAGATCCACACTGGTCTTTCCGGCTTTCAGCGCCTTCACCACCAGTCGGGCCGCTTTGCGCGTGGCCACCAGATTGAACACAGCTTCCTCCTGCAAGTTCTGGAAACGTGTTCCGGCACTCCAGTTCACATTCAGCTTTCTGACGTGGATGGCAGGATTGTAGTCGGCAGCGCTTTCCGCACCTATACTGTTGATGCTGATGGAGAAATCCCCCAAGTCGCCCAGCTGTATCTTCTGTCCTCCCAGAAGCTGTTCCCTCATGCAGTCCACTGCCATGGTGAGGATAGCCACGATGTCCGCACGCTTGTACACACAGCCGTGGCTGGCGATGTGCTCGGCAAAGCGGTTGATGTCCATCACTTCCGAATACTGTGCACTGGCGTAAGCCTTCTTGGCGGCATCCGCGTCCATCGGATTGCTACGCATAACGATACTGTAATTTACCATAATCTGTTAAAATTAAAAGTTGATAATTGAGAATTAAGAAACACTGTTGCCGGAGAATGAAGCCAGTCTGCCGTCAGTCACTGTCCATTAACCGTCAGCCACTGGTTTCCGACTGCTGAAAGAACCCTATCTTTCACGTGTAAGATCCTATATCTTACAGCTGTAAGATTATAGATCTTTCGCCTTCATCGTCCCGACATTACAAAGATACGATGTGCGGATTCCGGAAAGTTGATTCCGGTGGGTTGTAGTTGATAACAGTTGATTCTAGTTGATTATTGTTGGAAAAACATTCTTTCTTCTCGTCCGTTTTTCGTACTTTTATGGAAGTAAATAAAAAGTATGGAATGTATGGAGAATTTTGAGATACGCACGTATGGCCGCACCGAACTGGCCCTGTGTTATTTCCCGGATTTGAATCCGCAGGTGGCTTACCGTAAGTTGCAGTATTGGATTGACTATTATCCTCACCTCAGGGAGAAACTGGAGAAGATGGGCAGTGGCTTGAGCTGCCGTACCTATATGCCGGCTCAGGTACAGCTGATTGTGGGGGCGATAGGGGAGCCTTGAAAGGGGATTGTGATGGAGTGCGGCCAGATAAAAAGAATGGCTTCCCCGATTGCGTAATCGATATGGCAAGTGAACGACCGGCTCCTGTTGACAGTCGCATTGAAAGATTGGCAAGGTTGATATATGTGAATGAAAATGACACGAATGACGCCAATCAGAGATATAGACCCAATTTGCGCCATTCGTGTCATTCACATTCTGGATAAAGAACGGAATAGAACCTCTATTCCCGTATTTCTCCCTTATGCACCAGCATTTTCACCAGTGTCCGTTTGGAACTGTGCGTGTCCGAAACCCATAGCACAGAGTCGTTTTGCGCATAGATGCGGGCAGGCTGGGAAAAAGCATATCCTTTTACAGTTTTTATTTTCTTGCTCCATTCGTTGGACTGGCGTTCGTATATGTTGATGGCATCATTGTCACCGGTAGCATACCAGCGGTCGCCGCACAACGCCAGTGTCTTGGGCTTGAAGCCGGGCGACAGGGAAAGGTCGTCCAGATCGATGGAAGCGTTGTTTGCCATATCATCGTTGACCAGTGCCGGATCGAGCACCCGTATTTTCTTCCCTTCATAATCCGTGAGCAGCAGATGCCCTTCCGCATCGGGCTGCATGGAATGGCTGGCAAAGCCGTTGTTGCCCGGACTGCCGTTGCCGGATGCCCGGCGGTAGCGGTTCACCTTCTGGTAATTTTCCGGGGTGGCATCCTCCTCTTTGTAAATGCTGACCATTCCGTTCTTGTCGCGTGCGAAAATCAGCCCGTCCTTTACCGTCATGGCCTGTGCCTGGAATACGGGGCCGCTCCATTGCCCGTTGCCTATGCAGGTGAGGTAGGACAGTTCCGGCAACCGGAATACATGGATGCGCGACTGGCGTTCGGCCACATACAGCCGGTTGCCCGACGGCACGATGGCTTCTATCTGACTTCCGAAACTCTTCTCCCCGCCGTCGTGCTGCCAGCTCTGCAAGGTTCCCAGCCGTTCACCTTTCTTTATACTGAACAGCAACAGGCTGCTGCCTGCCTTTCCGATGTTTGCGATGAAAAGGGTATCCCCCAGATGGGCGACGGTATAAGGGGTGAAATCCTCGGCCGTTTCCATACCCAGGGTTTCCGCATCAATCAGCTGCGCCGCCTCATACGAGTAATACCAGTAACTGTTATAATCCCCGTTTCCTTCTCCTTCCCCGTTTCCTCCGCCGGGAGCGGAGGGGTAGCCGCAGATTTCATCCAGGGTGACTTTGCTGCATTGTGCCGTCAGGACTCCGGACAGCACAATCAGGATATAAGCGTATATTTTCATGTTGTTCTTACTATATTATATAGGTATATATTTATTTCAGCTCACTCATGGGGATGGCGTAAACGCATGTCCCGTTTTTCACGCGGTCGGTGATGAACAGCGTGTGGCGGCGGATGCAGAATTTCTCAGGTGCTTGCAGGGTGATGCCGCCGATGGTGGTATGGTCCTTCATGATCTCTCCCGTCCGGGGATTGACCTCACAGAACTTTTCTGTGCCGTTGGAACTTACAAACAGCCTTCCTTCGTAGAAATCCAAGTCGTAGGGTACATTTTTATAAGCCAGTTGCCCGGTGCGTTTGGGTGAAACTCCTTCCCGTATCCCGTCAGGGGCGAACAGGTCTATGCGTTTGGCGGGATGGGTGGAGTAGAGCAGGCCGGTCTGTTCGTCCACCGCCATGCCGTAAGTGCCGTTTGTCTCGCCCAGATGTTCGGAACGTACATAAATCCGCGGAGTCACTCCGGACTGTATAGCCTGCTCTTCTACAAAGTTGACGTAGCGTTTGTCGTGTATCATGACCAGCCCTTTGTAGAGCAGCACATCGAAGGCATGTACGGTCTGCGTGGGCCCTGTTCCCCAGCTTCCATTGCCTATGCAGGTAAGGAACTGATGGCTCTTCGCATCAAAAATCTCGGTACGGCTTCCTTCGTGGGTGACATAAATCTTGTCGTTGGCACGGGTGATACCGTTCGGGCGGCCGCCGAATTTCCCGGTAGCTTCTCCGTGCTTCCATTCCTTGATGCTTCCCAAGTGCTTCTTGCCGCCGCCGGCAAGGCCGAACACCTCTACGCTGTACTGGTTGTCCGCATCGTTCACGGCATACAGGGTATCTCCGTACACATATACATCCTTGGGGCGGAAGGTGGTTCCCGTAGCGCCGGGCAAGTCGGTATAATCCAGCTTGAACGCCACCGGCTCCCCGTCGTTTCCTCCCCGGTCGGTCTCTCCGCGCAGGGGAGACAGGCCGCCGTCCAGCGCATCGAGTTCCGGGTCTTCGATAATGTGTTTCGAAGCCACGTATATATCATCAAAATAACGGTTCCTGCTCCAGCGGGTGTGCAGGAAGCGGCGGGAATAGACGGGCAGCTCCTTGTCCAGCGACAGCGCCACATATACGTTGTTGCACAGGGTGATCCACCCCGGTCCCGTCTGTTCGTAAGTCATGTTTCCCGCATGGCCGTAGCCCACACAGTGGGCAAACTCGTGGAATATGGTTTCGGTGATGCTTTTGTCATCGGCATAGTGTTCCAGATAACACACTTCATGCATGCCGAAGGTGGTTCCTCCGCCCAGTCCCATCACGCCGGTGGTATAGCCGAAGGTCAGTCCGCGGTGGTTGAGCACGTTGGCCAGCAGGGCGGTCTTGTCTATTTCCGTCTTGTCATTGTTGCTGTGCAGCGGGCCGAACTCGTACAGGGCAGTCTTGAACCGTTCCGACGAGAACATATACGCCATGTTCAGCGCGATGGCCACCGCCTCACGCGTGTGCGAAGCCTTCATCTTGTACTTCCAGCTGTCTTGGGTGTCACTGTATCTGCCGAAGGCGATGTACCATTTGCACCGGATGGATTGTAGCCTTGCCCAGTACGGGTCGTCACACTCTACGGTGAAGGTCAGGTTTTCTTCCGTGAGGTAGGGGTTTGCCATGATCCGTATTTTCTTTCCGCTGCGGGTATAGGCGGTCAGGTCCTTGGTGGCGAACGGTATGTGTACCCGGAGTTGCTGGAAAGGCATGATCTTTTCCAGCGACATGAACTTGAATTCTTCCTCGTAACCGTCTATCCTGGCCCAGAAAGTCACGTTTTTCAAGGCTCTGGGACTATAGAAACGGAGTTGGAAACAGTGCTCGTCGTCCATTCCGAACTGAAGAGGCCGGCTGACGTAGAAGCTGCGCTGGCCGGAGTCGAAATAAACATCCTGGGATTCATTGTCATTCAGCAGGTAATACGTGTTGTTCGGGTTATAATCCGTTTCGGCCAGCCGGACGGGCAATTCGTTGTTTGCCACGTTTCCTTCTCCGGAAACCGGAAGTTCGTCCTCTTTGCAGCTGCCCAGCAGTAAAAGCATACCTGCTAAAATCAACAGGCTGGTGGAAAAAAGTTTTTTCATCGTCTGTCTTTATTAGAATTACATTTAAATTTGAAATAATCACTCTTTTGGAAAAGGGTTGCAAAAATAATTGTTTTGGATCAGACGGACAAAGAACCTGTATTTCATTTTGTATGAGTCCCTGTTTTTTATGTTCTTTTATTTTTTTGCCTCAAAAAAAATAAATCCTATATTGTTGCCCTGGGCTTTGTTCATAGGAAAATATGCTGTATTTTTGTTATCCGAAATAAAGATGAAGATATGGCACAACCTTTAGCAGAACGTTTGCGTCCGAAGACATTGGACGATTATATAGGTCAGAAACACCTGGTGGGGCCGGGGGCTGTCTTGCGCAAGATGATCGACGCGGGACGCATCTCCTCCTTTATCCTCTGGGGGCCTCCGGGGGTGGGGAAGACCACGCTGGCGCAGATCATAGCCAACAAGCTGGAAACTCCTTTTTATACACTGAGTGCGGTCACCTCCGGTGTGAAGGATGTGCGCGATGTGATAGAGAAGGCGAGAAGCAACCGTTTTTTCTCTCAGGCCAGCCCCATCCTGTTCATTGATGAAATCCACCGGTTCAGCAAGTCCCAGCAGGATTCCCTGTTGGGGGCGGTGGAGACGGGAGTGGTGACCCTGATAGGCGCCACCACCGAGAATCCCTCGTTCGAGGTGATCCGGCCCTTGCTCTCCCGCTGCCAGCTGTATGTGCTGAAATCATTGGAGAAGGAGGATTTGCTGGAACTGCTGCATAATGCCATCGCAAAGGACGTGATACTGAAAGAAAAGAAGATAGAGCTGAAGGAGACGGATGCCATGCTCCGCTTTTCGGGAGGCGATGCCCGCAAGCTGCTGAACATACTGGAGCTGGTGGTGGAGGCGGATGCGGATGCCGGACCCGTGGTGATTACGGATGAGAAGGTGACCGAGCGTTTGCAGCAGAATCCGTTGGCGTATGACAAGGACGGGGAGATGCATTATGATATCATTTCCGCCTTTATCAAGTCCATCCGCGGAAGTGATCCGGACGGGGCGCTCTACTGGCTGGCGCGTATGGTGGAGGCCGGAGAGGACCCGGCTTTCATAGCCCGCAGACTGGTCATTTCGGCAGCCGAGGATATCGGTCTGGCCAATCCCAACGCATTGCTCCTGGCGAACGCTGCTTTTGATGCCGTGATGAAGATAGGATGGCCTGAGGGGCGTATCCCGCTGGCGGAAGCTACGGTGTATCTGGCCACCAGCCCCAAGAGCAACTCGGCATACGAGGGGATCAACAGTGCCCTGGAACTGGTGCGGCAGACGGGCAACCTGCCTGTTCCCTTGCATCTGCGCAACGCACCCACCAAGTTGATGAAACAGTTGGGCTATGGCAAGGATTATAAGTATGCACATGCCTATCAGGGCAATTTCGTGCAGCAGCAGTTCCTGCCGGACGAGGTGAAGGGAAGCCGCATCTGGCATCCGCAGAACAATGCGCAGGAAGCGAAGATAAAGGAACGGATGCAGAGCCTCTGGGGGGAACGGTTCAAGGAATGAAAATGAATTGCATTGATCCTGTGCTATAAAATTAAAAATTGGAACGCAAATGACATAAATCCAACCTTCCGGCCGGTTTATATCCATGCTGTGCAGCTGTTAATTTGCGTCATTCGCGTTCCAATCTAACCGAATAAATGAACAAAATATGAAATTTAACTTTTGAGCATATGAAAATAGTAGTTTTAGACGGTTACGGATTGAATCCCGGTGATTTGTCATGGGAGGAGATGCGGGCGTTGGGCGAGCTGACGGTGTACGACCGCACGGCCCCTGCCGAGTTATTGGAGCGTTCTGCCGGAGCGGAAGTGCTGATTACAAATAAAACGGTGATTACGGCGGAGGATATGGCCGCTCTGCCTGCCTTGAAATACATCGGCGTGCTGGCTACGGGATATAATATTGTGGACATCCAGGCTGCGAAAGCGCGGGGCATCATTGTCACCAACATACCTGCCTACAGCACCGCTTCCGTTGCCCAGATGGTCTTTGCGCATATACTGAACATCACCCAGCGTGTAGGCCATTATGCCTATGCCAACCGTCACGGGCGTTGGGCGAACAACCCCGACTTCTGCTACTGGGATACCGACCTGGTGGAACTGGACGGGAAGAAACTGGGAATCATCGGCTTGGGAAACACCGGACAGGCGACGGCGCGCATCGCTGCCGCTTTCGGAATGCAGGTATGCGCCTATACTTCCAAGCCGCAGTCACAACTTCCCGGAGGAATCCGGAAAATGGAGCTGGATGAGCTGTTCCGCGAATGTGACGTGGTGAGCCTGCACTGCCCCCTTACACCCGATACCAAAGAGCTGGTCAATGCCGCCCGCCTGGCCCTTATGAAACCGACAGCCATTCTGATAAATACCGGCCGCGGTCCCTTGGTGAACGAGAAAGACCTGGCCGACGCACTGAACAAGGGTGTGATAGCGGCTGCCGGACTGGACGTGCTTTCTTCCGAGCCTCCCCAATATACCAACCCCCTGCTGACGGCGAAGAACTGCTTCATTACGCCGCATATCGCCTGGGCCACGAAAGAAGCCCGTGTCCGGCTGATGCGGATTGCGGTGGGGAACTTGAAAGGATTCATCAAGGGTGAGATTGTAAACAATGTGGCGGAATGAGAACAAAGGAAAAGACGGAAAGAAAAGAAGGAGGTAAGAAAAATGGAAGAAGACAAGAATACGTTGGATTTGCATACGGAAGTTAGGGAAGAGGACAGGGTGGCAAAGGCCGTTGCCTTGTTCAAGGAAGGATATAACTGCTCCCAGTCCGTAGTGACGGCTTTTGCCGATCTGTATGGTTTCACCCGTGAACAGGCCCTGCACATGTCCGCCTCTTTCGGCGGCGGCATAGGGCGGATGCGTGAAACCTGCGGTGCTGCTTGCGGCATGTTCCTGCTGGCCGGGCTGGAGAAGTGCGCCATCGAGGGGAAAGACCGTGAGAGCAAGGCGGCGAATTACGCTCTGGTGCAGGAACTGGCCGAAGAATTCAAGAAGCGGAACGGCGCCCTGCGGTGTGCCGATTTGTTGGGATTGTCCGGAAAAGAGCCGGTAGTATCCACACCGGAAGCAAGGACGGAACGGTATTACGCCAAGCGTCCTTGTGCAAGAATGGTAGAGGAAGCGGCCCGGATTTGGAGCGAACACCTCGAAAAACAAAAAAAATAGGTTGAAAAATCGCTTTTTCTTATAGAAATACAAACTTTTTCGATGCAAAAGTGTTGAATAACATAATTTTGTGTATCTTTGCAAGCGATAAGAAACACAAACATTCACATCGGAATGTGTGGGTGCGGTTAACGTTTAACTAAAAGCAAATTGAAAATGTTGAAAGAAAAAGCAGGTGCTTTGGCCGGACAGATCTGGGAAGCACTGAATGGAACTGAAGGTTTGACACAAAAACAAATCAAGAAAGCAACCAAACTGAAAGCTGACAAGGATTTCTTCCTGGGGCTGGGCTGGCTGCTGAGAGAAGATAAGGTCGTTACTTCTGAAGTGGAAGGCGAGATCTTTGTAAAATTGGTGTAAGAAGAAGATTTTAAACTCATAAAAAAATGCGTTGGCACATCGTTTGGTATGTTGTCAACGCATTTTTTTTGTATATTTGTTGAAGTCTGAGATATCTATAAAAGAAATGAAAAATAAGAGATTTGCAACCGGCAAAATTGTAGTATTCAGGCAAAAAAGCTACTTTTGTATTGTTGTTTGAGAATGTAAACAAAATTTTGATGATACAGAAAATAACGATTGAAGGATACAAATCAATAAAGGAACAAACTGTAGAGCTGTTTCCCATAAATATATTGATAGGTGGGAATGGAATAGGAAAGAGCAATTTCATTTCTGCCTTTACTCTTATACATAACCTGTACGAGCGGAATCTTCAGAATTATGTTCTCACCAAAGGCGGCTCCGACAGTTTGTTGTATATGGGAAAAAAAGAAACTGATCATTTGTCCTTTGACTTGTTTTTTGCGGAACGCGGTAAGGATGCTCATAATCGTTTTATTGTAAATATGAAAGAGGCTCAGGATTCTTTATTTATTGAGCGTATTGATACGGCTTATCACAATGGGGTATCCTGGCACAAACAACTGCACGAGGTCAACAAGCAGGAATCTTCATTTAAGAACGACCATACCGGACAGGCATTTTATGTAAACAGCTTCTTACGCGAATTTGAGGTGTATCATTTCCATGATACGGGAGACCGTTCCCCCATGAAAGGAAAATGTAATATGGATGATAATGTCAGCTTGAAGAACAATGGGGCTAACATTGCCGCATTCTTATATTATCTGAAAGAAAAGCATCCAAAACATTTCACACGTATAGAAAAGGCGGTAGCTTCGGTTTCTCCTTTTTTTGAGGGATTCTGTTTAATGCCCAACCGCTTGAACGAACAGCTGATCCAGCTGGAGTGGAAGCAGAAGGGAGCTGTTGATACGTATTTTAATGCGTACCAGTTATCAGACGGAACGCTGCGTTTTATCTGTCTGGCAACCTTGTTGCTTCAGCCGGATCTGCCAAAGACGGTCATCATTGACGAGCCGGAACTCGGACTACATCCGGTAGCGGTCAACAAACTGGCTGCTTTGATCAAAAAAGCTTCCAGAGAAGCTCAGATAATTATCTCCACTCAATCTGTCAATTTGGTGGATAACTTTGAACCGGAAGATATCATTGTTGTGGATCGTAAAGACAACGCGACTGTTTTCAACCGGCTTGATTCTGAGAATTTAGCGCATTGGCTGGAAGATTACAGCTTGGGAGAAATATGGGAGAAGAATGTCATTGGCGGGCAGCCTTTAAATTGAGTGGGAATGAAAAGAGTAGTGTTTATAGTTGAAGGCGATACGGAAGTGAGTTTTATTCAGAAGCGTGTAATTCCCTATTTGTATTCGAAAGGATTTACTAATCCTATGAATGCCCAGAAAATCTTAACGAACAGAAAATTGAATAAAAAAGGTGGGAATGTGGGTTTTGAATATCTGAAGAATGACGTTTCACGGGTGGCTGCGACAAAAAACGTGTTAATCACAACCTTGCTTGACTTTTTCAGACTTCCTACAGATTTTCCCGGCTATACCACAGACAGTTTGAGACTGCCGGATATGGAACAGGGGATAAAAGAAAAGGTAACGGAATTTATGGATGCTTCCTGTTTTCTGCCTTATATCCAACGGCATGAGATTGAATCCCTGATGTATACCAGTATGGACGGTTTCAATGTTGTGGTGGATGATCAGGAAAGCTTGGATGAATTGCAGCGGATAATAGATTCATATCCTACCCCCGAAGATATAAACGGAGGGGCGGATACCGCTCCTTCCAAACGATTGATGAGGATATTCCCGTATGAGAAGACTGCTGACGGGGAGATGATTCTTGAGGCGCTGGATATAGATGATATTCGAGGCAAATGTCCTCGTTTTAATAAATGGATGGAAAAATTGGAGGAAGGACTTAAGAACGGCCACTTTTAAGAATGAATATTGTTGGCAAATCTTCTGGTTTTGATTTCAGATGGTTTGTATTATTCCTGCAAAATTCATCCGTATATGAGCGAGTTTTTGTATATTTGCGCGAAATTTAAGTGACGAAGATGAAGAATATCCGTAATTTTTGCATTATAGCACATATAGACCACGGGAAATCGACCTTGGCCGACCGTTTGTTGGAGTTTACAAAAACCATCCAGGTAACCGAAGGGCAGATGCTTGACGATATGGACCTGGAAAAGGAGAGAGGTATTACAATCAAGAGCCATGCCATCCAGATGGAGTACGAGTATGGGGGAGAGAAGTATGTACTGAATCTGATTGACACTCCGGGACACGTGGACTTTTCATACGAGGTATCCCGTTCCATAGCCGCCTGTGAAGGGGCGCTGCTCATTGTGGACGCTTCGCAGGGAGTGCAGGCGCAGACTATCTCGAATCTGTACATGGCGTTGGAGCATGACCTGGAAATCATTCCCGTGCTGAACAAATGTGATATGGCGAGTGCCATGCCCGATGAGGTGGAAGATGAAATCATCGACCTGCTGGGCTGCAAACATGAGGATATTATCCGTGCCTCCGGCAAGACCGGAATGGGGGTGGAGGAGATATTGAAGGCGGTGGTGGAACGTATCCCGCACCCGACGGGGGACGAGGAGGCGCCGCTACAGGCTTTGATTTTCGACTCGGTATTCAATTCTTTCCGTGGGATCATCGCGTATTTTAAAATAGAGAACGGGGTGATCCGCAAAGGGGACAAGGTGAAATTCTTCAATACCGGCAAGGAGTATGATGCAGATGAGATCGGTGTGCTGAAAATGGATATGATTCCCCGTGCGGAACTGCGCACAGGAGATGTGGGGTATATCATTTCGGGCATCAAGACCTCGCGCGAGGTGAAGGTGGGGGATACCATCACTCACATCGCCCGTCCGTGTGAAAAGGCGATTGCCGGATTCGAGGAAGTGAAGCCGATGGTGTTTGCCGGGGTTTATCCTATCGAGGCGGAAGATTACGAGAACCTCCGCGCTTCGCTGGAGAAACTTCAGCTGAATGATGCCTCGCTGACTTTCCAGCCGGAGTCTTCACTGGCTCTGGGCTTCGGATTCCGTTGCGGTTTTCTGGGATTGCTTCACATGGAGATTGTTCAGGAACGTCTGGACCGCGAGTTTGATATGAATGTGATTACGACCGTGCCCAACGTGTCGTACATGGTGTATGACAAGCAGGGACATGCCAACGAGGTGCATAATCCCGGCGGTATGCCCGATCCGACGCTGATTGACCACATCGAGGAACCTTTCATTGATGCCACGATCATTACCGCCACCGATTACATCGGCCCTATCATGACACTGTGTCTGGGCAAGCGCGGCGAACTGGTGCGGCAGAATTATGTGTCGGGCAACCGGGTGGAGATTCACTACAAGATGCCGCTGGGTGAAATCGTGATTGACTTTTATGACAAGCTGAAGAGTATCTCGAAAGGATATGCTTCCTTTGACTACCATCAGTCGGGTTTCCGCCCTTCCAAACTGGTGAAGCTGGATATCTTGTTGAACGGTGAGCCGGTGGATGCGCTTTCTACCCTGACACATGTGGACAATGCCTATAACCTGGGCAAGCGTATGTGTGAGAAACTGAAAGAGCTGATTCCGCGCCAGCAGTTTGATATTGCCATTCAGGCAGCTATCGGGGCGAAGATTATCTCAAGGGAAACCATCAAGGCGGTGCGCAAGGATGTGACCGCGAAGTGTTATGGCGGTGACGTGAGCCGTAAGCGTAAATTGTTGGAAAAACAAAAAAGAGGTAAGAAACGAATGAAACAGATCGGTAATGTGGAAGTACCGCAAAAGGCGTTCCTGGCCGTTCTGAAGCTGGATTAATTCAAGAATAAACAAGCTCTGGGGAGCAAACAATAAGCGGGCTCTTTCTGTTAGTTGAAATTAAAAAGTCAATAACAGGAAGGGCTTGTGTTTTGATGGCAATTTATCACAAACTCTTAAATTCAATTGATATGGAAAAACTGAAAATTCTGAACTTGAACTTTTCCTTCCAGCGGGCGGCGCACTATCATATTAATGGAGGGATGTTGCTGATGGGGGTAGTCTTGCTGGCTATGTTCCTGGCCAATTCTCCGTGGGGGGATATTTATGCCTCCTTTTGGAATTACGAGGTGCATCTTCAGATAGGAGAATTTAATTTCTTCAGTCATAACGGGCATCACATGACCTTGATGACTTTTATCAACGATGCTTTGATGGCTGTCTTTTTCTTCAGTGTGGGGCTGGAGATAAAGCGTGAGATACTGGTGGGCGAGTTGTCCAGTTTCCGGCAGGCGCTTTTGCCCATCGTGGCGGCGTGCGGCGGTATGCTGGTTCCGGTGCTGATCTATTATTTCATGACGGCGGGAACTCCGGCCCAAAGTGGTCTGGCCATACCGATGGCTACGGATATCGCCTTTTCGCTGGGAGTGCTCAGCCTGTTCGGCAAGCGGGTTCCGCTGAGCTTGAAAGTCTTTCTGACCGCTTTCGCTGTGGTCGATGATATCGGCGGCATTCTGGTCATCGCCCTTTTTTACACCTCTCATCTGTCGGTGAACTACCTGATTGCTTCGGCGGGTATCCTGCTGATACTTTGCGGCGGGAATTTCTTCCGGGTGCACAACCGTTGGTTTTATATTTTCTGGGGAGTGATTATGTGGTATCTGTTTTTGCAGAGCGGCATCCACGCTACCATTGCGGGAGTTGTCGCAGCCTTCACGGTTCCCGCCACTCCTCATTACAAGATAGGTAAGTACATTAACCGCATCCGCGAGAACATTGCTGTCTTTCCTGCCAGTGACAAGGAAAGTGTTGTGTTAAGCAAGATGCAGATCAATGTGCTGAAAAGCATCGAGTCTTCCTCGGACCGTGTCATCTCTCCCTTGCAGTCATTGGAAGACAGTCTGCATGGAATGGTGAATTATATTATTCTTCCCTTGTTCGCCTTTGCCAATGCGGGTGTCTCGCTCACGGCGGATCATGGCGGTCTGGAAGTGGGGATGGCTACCTGGGCGGTGCTGGCGGGATTGCTGGCGGGTAAGTTTGCCGGCATTTATTTCTTTACCTGGCTGGTGATAAAGATGGGGTTCGCCGGACTGCTGAAAGGCATGACCTGGGTGAACCTGACAGGTATCTGTCTTTTGGGAGGTATCGGTTTTACGGTTTCTTTGTTCATAGCCAACCTCTCTTTCGGGGATTCGCCGGTGTTGCTGACGCAGGCAAAGATGGGTGTCATACTGGGAACGGTGCTGGCGGGTGTGCTGGCGTATCTGGTCTTGCAGTTCGCCCTGCCTAAACAGCCTGCACAGGAATAAAATTACAGATAGGGCAGTACGGCGGTGAAACGGCTGCCCTTGTTCACCTCGGATTGCACATCGATGTGTCCGTTCATTTTTTCTACAATGACCTTGCTGATGGCGAGTCCCAGCCCTACCCCCTGTACAAACTCATTCCGCTTGTAGAACCGCTCGAATATCATTTGTAATTCTTCTTTAGGGATTCCCGCACCGGTATCTTCTACGAAGAAATGGATTTCCTTTTTCTCTTTGTCGCAGAAATAACCCAGTTTGATGTGTCCTTGGGAGGTGAACTTCTTGGCGTTTCCCAAAAAGTTGGTGATGACTTGGGTGAGGCGCATACGGTCTATGTGTATGGTCACATCCTCGTCGGGAAATTCTTTGATGAATTCCACAGGAGGGAGAATAATTACCTGATGGGTCTGATAGACCGTTTCGGCGAAATGATGCGCGCTGCAATCCTCGCAATGAAAGGACATATTGCCGGATTCTATGCGGGATAGTTCCAGCACATCATTGACCAGCTTCAACAAGAGTCTGGTATTGTTGTCTATGATGGAGGCAAACTCTTTTTTCTCTTCTTCCGAGATGTTTTTCTCGGTAGTGAGCAGGTTGGAGAATCCCACGATGGCATTAAGCGGAGTACGGATTTCATGGCTCATGTTGGCCAGGAAGGATTGTTTCAGTTCCGCCTGTTCCGCCAGTTTGCGGGCGCGTATCAGTTCTTCTTCCTTGTCTTTGATCTCCTGAATGTTTACCAGAAGTCCGGTGATGATAGGATTTTGTTCATTATTCTGCAACACGCTGTATCTGAATTCCCACCATTGGTAACCGGTGTCGTTGAATTGGCAACGGTATTGGGCTGTTCTTCGTTGCCGGTGTAGTATGTTGGATACGTTTTTTCTGAACCGGGCTTGTTCGTCGGGGTGTACATAGTGGGCTATTTCCTCTATTCCCAACAGGTTTTGGGAACTGTTGGTCAGTTCGCAGAAAGCTTGGTCGAGCACGGCGGTCTTTCCGTCGAAACACCACGCGTAGGTATTTCCTCCCTCCAGTGCAAGCGTTAATGCTTCGTGTTCGAACCTGAGGTTGCGCAAGGCTTCTTTTTTGCGTCCTTTTTCCAGTGTATAGATATAAATAAGGTAGGCTATCCCCAAAAGGAGTGTGAAGACCAGGAGGCTTTCAAGAATCAGGATGGGGGTTGCGTATTTTTCCCTCCACGGCCTGTACATGATGGTATATTCCGGTGGAATGCTTTCAAGGGGGATCTGGTATCTCTTCATGGCCTGCCAGTTGACCAGGTACTGTTTGGCGATTTGTTTTACCGCCGGGACGGGTATCTTTCCTTGCAGTCTTTCTTTGATGCCGGCGGTCATGTCGCTTAGCTGTGTTTCGATGGGGGCGAAATAACCTCCCAGCATGTATTCCTTTATCCCGAATCCTTCGTTGATGGTTTCGAATCCGGGATTGTCGAACAGGCTGCCGATGCGCAGGGTGGTATAGTCCCGTTTGGTATACAGGAACAGGGAGTATTGGAAGACCCCGCTGGACAGCCACATCAGGTCGCGGGCAGCTACGGAATCACTGGACAGGCGGACTACGACGGTGGAGTCCAATTGGTTGTATTCGTTCAGCTTTTCGTACAGGGATTCATATTCGGTATCATCTTTGTCACTGATGGGGATATTCAGCTTGTCGGGCCGGGCCTCTTGTCTTTTCCATTGGTGGAGGGTGATTTCCGATCCTTTGCATTGTTCGCTCAGGTCTTTCCAGATAAGGCGGTCAAGCACGGTCCGCCCGTTCAGGATGTGGATGCGGACTTTGCCCATGATGCGTTCTATCATCCGGCAGGTGGTGAGGTAATCGGGTTTGTCTATGTAGCCCGTAATGTTGGGATATTGTGCCAGCAACTCTTGGTTGGGATAATTCACTCCGCTGAATACGACGGGAACCTGCCTGACATACGGGTTTCCGCAAGCCATGACAGAGTAGGTTGCCTGATCATCGAGCACGGCAATCAAATCTCCTCCCCATGAGCGGATGGAATCTGCAAACTCGGAAATCCGTCGCTCTTCTTCTACGGATTCGTATTTCTCGCAATCCAGATAAAAGGTGCGCAGCTGGAAGTCTATTTGCTGGTCTTTCAGTCCTTTGACAAACAGTTTGTTTACAATGCCTGCACCGCTGTACCCTTCCTGGTAGGAATGGATAAGGGCTATTTTATATTTTTGTGCATAAAGCGGACTCCCTATAAGAAGGGCTGTCATAAAAATGAAAAAGGCCTTATGCTTCATGTCAAACGTGATTATTAAGTGAACCGGGGGACAAAGATAGGAATGTTTCTTTAATTCCGGCTATGATTTACAGGAAATTATTGGAAGAGAGAGGGAAATAACCATCCCGGTTGGTGGAAAACAGCAATTCCGGCTTCTTGAAAAACATGCTTCTTGCTTTTCAAGGAACCGGAATTGCCTGTGATAAAAAGGAATGGGCCAACCCGTCAGCGGGGGTTATTTGTGTTGCTCCAGAGACGGGGTACTTTGAGAGGCCGGTCCGGCGGCAGCGTTTGTAGAGGCGCTTGAAGCGGAACTTTTAGCCGCGCCGGAAACCGGAGCCGCTGTCTGTGCCGTTGTGGCCTGTTCTTCCCAGTGGAACGGTTCGAACTGTGTATCCTTGTCTACCCATGACGGTTTGCGCGATGCGTAGATTATGAACGGAGCTGCGACTACCACGATGCAGCCGATAATCAAAACGGCAAACCATACGGTGTTGCTGCCTACCGCAATCTGGCTGGGCGGAATGAAGCTGAGCACGAATGCCAGTAGTGAACCACAGAAACCCAGACCGCCGATGAGCCACATCAGTCCGTTGCCTTTGCTGCCGATGCGGAACGGGCGCGGGGCCTTTTTCATATTGTAACGCAGATAAATGGCGCCGCTGAACATCAGCAGATACATGATAAGGTAAAGCAATACGGTGAGCTGTGACAGGATTTGGTAGAAACTCTGTACGGAAGGCATCACAACGAACAGCAGGCTGAGCAAGGTTACGGCAAGGCCTTGGATCAGCAGAATGTTTTTCTGTACGCCGTTGGCGTTGGTCTTCTGGAAGAAGGGAGGCAGATAACCTGCTTTGCCCACTGCGAAGATACCTTTGGACGGACCTGCCACCCAGGTCAACACGCCTGCCAGCACACCGAATGCCAAAGCCACGGCGATGATAGGCGACAACCACGAAGCATGGACATACTTGAAGTAATTATCAAAGCCTACCAGCAGACTCTGAGTCAGGTTGATGTCCTTTTCGGGAATGATGATCCCCAGTGCGAAGGTGCCTAGCACGAAGATGATCACGGTGATAGCCGCACCGATGAATACGGCTTTCGGATAGTTCTTGGCAGGATTTTCCATGTCTTTTACATGGATACCGCCCATTTCCATACCGGCATAGAACAGGAAGATGCTGGAAGCCAGTACCAGGTTGTCGAAGTTGCTGAAATCGGGGAAGAAGTTGCCGTCAAAGTTCATCTGGCTCTGTCCGCCGGAAGCAAGGTAAATCACCGCCAGCACCATCAGCAGGCCGGCAGGAATGATCGTACCTACCATACCGCCTACTTTGGCCACTTTGCCTACCCAGCCCATGCCTTTCAGCGAAATGAAGGTGGCCAGCCAGTAGATAATCAAGACCACCGCCAGTGAGTAATAGCGGTTGGATGCCAAGGCCATATCATGGGTGTCACTCATGCCGATAAATGCCAGTGCCACGGCTCCGAAAGTCAGGACGGTGGGATACCAGATGGTGCTTTCCACCCATTGCAGGAAGATGGCGAGGAAGCCGAATTTCTTTCCGTAGGCTTCACCCACCCATCGGAACACACCGCCTTGCTTGTCCTGGAACATGGCCGCCAGTTCCGCCGCTACCAACGAGGTAGGTATCAGGAAGACGATGGCCGCGAATAAATAATAAAATGCCGAACTCAGTCCGTATTCGGCTTCAGCAGGCAGTCCGCGCAGGGATACTACCGCAGTCACGTTCATAATAGCGAGGGTAAATACCCCTAGCTTGACTGATTTACTAATGTTTGCCATAAAGTTTAGGTTTTAAAAAATGTATGTTTTTTGTTTACGGAGTTTATAACAACTCCCTGGAAATGATGTTTATCCGTTTAGGTTTATTAACCCGGAAGGTATCCGGAATGAAACAATCGTACCCGGAAGGGTGTTTCTAGAAAAAACAATATAATCAGTATCGTTTATGAAAACAGCTTTCTCCTCATTCATCTATTCCCGCAGGGGGATTTACGGGATCTTGCATATACTCATCCTGTTGATGTCCCTTTTTCTGGTTATCAGTATCTCGATAGATACTTTTCATAACATCCCTTTCCTGAATCAAGGTTCTTATCTGAAGATTCAGTTCTGGATATGCATGTTTTTCCTGTTCGATTTCCTGCTGGAGTTTTTCCTCTCGAAAGAAAAAGGAAGATACTTCACCAGCCATTTTATTTTCCTGCTGGTATCTATACCTTATTTAAATATCATTGATTTCTATCACATCACTTTCTCGCCCGAAATCAGTTATTTCCTGCGCTTTATCCCTTTGCTGAGGGGAGGGTATGCGCTGGCCATCGTGGTGGGCTGGCTGTCGGGCAGCAAAGCGTCCGGGTTGTTTACCTCGTACATCACCATGCTGATGGCCACCGTGTATTTTGCCAGCCTTATCTTCTTTGTGCTGGAACATAAGGTGAACCCTATGGTGACGGACTACTGGAGTGCGCTGTGGTGGGCGTTTATGGATGTCACTACCGTAGGGAGCAATATTTATGCCGTCACTCCTACGGGGAAAATACTGTCGGTGGTGCTGGCCGCCCTGGGAATGATGATGTTCCCCATTTTCACGGTATACGTCACCAGTCTGGTGCAGCAGGCCAACAAGCGGAAGGAGGAATATTATCAATCGCAACAATCGGAGCCGGCGGATACTAAATAATAGCTTGAACTTCGTCAAAAATAAGAAAAAAGTCTTATCTTCGTAGCCAATAACAAATTGCTAACCTAAATAAACAACAAGATGAAATTATTGGCTCTGTGTGCGGCGGGGATAGGCTTGATGCTGTGTGCCTCGTGTACAAACAACAAACATTTGATCAGTGATGAGGCTGAACGTGCCGCTGTTCAGCAGGATTTTGAGGCACGGCGTGATACGCTGGCCCAAGGTGACCTCTTCCAGGTATTCGAACAACCCATGAGCGATGAGCAGAAGGAGGCGATGACTTTCCTTTACGCCTATATGCCTTTGGCGGATATAGCGGATCATCCCGGTGAATTCTATCTGGAAAACGTGGATTACGCTTTCAAGGCGCGTGAGGAGATGCCGTGGGGAAAAGTGGTTCCCGAACGCGAGTTCCGCCACTTTGTACTGCCCATCCGCGTAAACAACGAGAATCTGGACGACAGCCGTAAGGTATTCTACGAGGAACTGAAGGACAGAGTGAAAAACCTTTCTTTATATGATGCCGTGCTGGAAGTGAACCACTGGTGTCATGAGAAGGTGATTTATACTCCCTCTGATGCCCGTACCAGTAGTCCGCTGGCTTCCGTAAAGACAGCCTACGGACGTTGCGGCGAGGAATCTACGTTCACGGTAGCCGCCTTGCGTTCGGTAGGCATCCCTGCCCGCCAGGTATATACGCCGCGTTGGGCACATACCGATGATAATCATGCCTGGGTGGAAGCCTGGGTGGATGGCAAATGGTACTTCCTGGGTGCTTGCGAACCCGAACCGGTACTGAATCTGGGTTGGTTCAACGCTCCCGCTTCACGGGGTATGCTGATGCACACCAAGGTGTTCGGACGTTATAACGGACCGGAAGAAGTGATGTACCGCACTCCCCGGTATACGGAAATCAATGTGATTGACAATTATGCCCCTACGGCAAAAGCCGATGTGACCATCGTGGATGCGGATGGCAAACCGGTGGCTGATGCCAAAGTGGAATTCAAGGTGTATAACTATGCCGAATTTTATACCGTAGCTTCCAAACAGACGGATGCGGACGGCAAGACGTTCCTGACAGCCGGAAAAGGGGATATGCTGGTATGGGCTTCCAAAGATGGAAAATTCGGTTACTCCAAACTGTCTTTCGGAAAAGACAATGCCTTGACCGTGAAACTGGACAAGACGGCCGGCGAGGCTTATACACTGGATATGGATATCATTCCTCCGGTGGAAGGCGCCAATATGCCCGAAGTGACTCCCGAACAACGTGCGGAGAACAATCGCCGCATGGCCTTGGAGGACTCTATCCGCAATGCCTACGTGGCTACGTTCATGACGGATGAATCGGCCCGTCATTTCGCTAAAGAGTATCAGTTGGATGAGGATGTTGTTGCCAAATTGCTGGTGGCATCACGTGGTAACCACGAAACCATCCGTGACTTTATGGCCCGTCTCCGTTCGGACAAGTCAAAGAAGGGCGGCATTGACCTGCTTCAGCAGATTTCCGCCAAAGACCTTCGCGATGTAAGTTCCGAAGTGTTGATAGACCACATGATGAATTCACATCTGTGCGCCAATGCCGATTATTTCCGCAGATTTGTGCGTAATCCGCGTGTGAGCAACGAAATGATTACTCCGTACAAAGGATTCTTTGAGAAAGCAGTGCCCGAACAGGAGCGTGAGGCTTACCTTGCCGATCCGATGAAGCTGGTTGCATGGGTTGCCGAAAATATCCGTGTGGACAAGGATTGCAATCTGGGCGGTTCTCCGATTACTCCGGAAGGGGTGTGGAAGGCCCGTACAGCCGATGCGCACAGCCGTGATATCTTCTTTGTTTCCATGGCACGCAGCATGGGTATTCCTGCACGTATAGACGAAGTGACCGGAAAAGTGCAGTTGATGGGTGATGAAGGTGCTGTTGATGTGAACTTTGAGGCGATGGAACAGGCCAGTGCGCCTACCGGCAAGTTTATTGCCAGATATACGCCGATCAAGTCTTTGGCCGACCCGAAGTATTATTCTCATTTCTCTATTTCCAGACTGACTCCTGCCGGAACCTTGAAATTGCTGAATTATGATGAAGGCGATATTGATATGGGTGGCGGCGCTACTTGGGCTAATCTGTTGAAGAACGGAACGGCACTGGATGCCGGCAATTATGTGATGGTGACCGGTACTCGTCTGGCCAACGGCGGCGTATTGTCCCAGCTGACTTTCTTTACCATCAAGCCGGGGGAAACGACTACGGTGGACTTGGTGATGCGTGAAAGTAAGGATGATATTCAGGTAATCGGTAATTTCAACTCGGAATCTACTTATAAACCGATAGATAGCGATGAACTGAAGTCTATTCTTGCCACTACAGGACGTGGTTACTACATTGTAGCCGTACTGGGTGCCGGACAAGAACCTACGAACCATGCCTTGCGTGATATTGCGGCATTGGGTAAGGAGTTTGATGAATGGGGCAGAGGAATCGTGCTGTTGTTCCCCAACGAGGAGCAGTACAAGAAGTTCCGCCCGCAGGAATTCCCCGGATTACCGGCTACCATTACTTACGGTATTGATGTGGACGGTTCCATCCAGAAACAGATTGCAGAAGGCATGAAGTTGTCTAACAAGACTATCCTGCCTATGTTTATCATTGGGGATACCTTTAACCGGGTGGTATTCGTGTCACAAGGATATACCATCGGACTGGGTGAGCAGCTGATGAAGGTGATACATAAGCTGTAGGATTCAGTATAAACAAAAAGTAACGCGGATATTCAAGTTTGCAAACTGAATATCCGCGTTAAATATATTGATAGCGTTTATGCTTACCTGTTGTTTACTTGTCATCATCCAAGTCATCGTCCTCATCGTCCCAGTCATCCTCTTTCTTTGATTTCTTGGGGTTGAGGCTTTTGTTTTTCTTTTCCAGTGCTTTGTCGTTTTCGTCTTTCAATGCCAGTTCGGACAAGGCGGCTTTTACTTTGTCGGGATCGGTAACGTCTTTCAGATACTCTTCTATCTTTACAGTACCTCCCATGGATACTTTTGAGTTACGATAAATCATGCCGCTGTCTACGCTGCTCCGTCCGGAGAAATGAAATTCCGAAGTTCCGGTTTCTTCGGCAATCTTACGGATATTACCGGCATTCACACCGCATCCCGGCATGATGATGATCCGTCCGTCGGCCTGTTCCACCAATTCTTTCAGAAGAGGGATTCCCTTTTCGGCGGTAGCTTCCTGTCCGGAAGTAAGAACCCGGTCTATACCCAGTCCGATAATCTGTTCCAAGGCCTCTTTGGGATTGCTGCACATATCAAAAGCACGGTGGAAGGTGACACTCATCTCGCCTACCGCATTCATCAGTTTCTGCATCAGAGGCACATCGACATAGCCTTCTGCGGTAAGACAGCCGAATACCACACCGTCCGCACCCAGCTGGCGTGCCACTTTAATATCATGCAGCATGATTTCTTGTTCAATAGGAGAATATAGGAAATCTCCGCCACGGGGACGGATAATGACATGCAGTTTTGTTTGGTTCAATAATTGGCGTGCCATACGGATTTCGCCAAAAGACGGGGTTGTTCCGCCTTCCGGAATACCTGCACATAGTTCTACACGATAAGCACCGGCTTGTTGTGCCTTCACAGCACTTTCCACGGAGTTGGCGCAAATCTCGATTTTTGATTTGTTACTCATAAAGTTATTTAATAGTTAATTCAATTCCATAATCAACGTCATCGGGCGCTTTGGGCTGTTCCAGCATTTCTCTTTCAAATATTCCGCCAAGGGAACTCCAATGGTTTCTCTGCGTGAGTTCGTCATTGGTCCGGTTCTTTACGGATGACTTTGTTCTTCATAATATGATGAATTTGTCAGTGCAAAGATAGGCATAATGTAAGAGTGTGAGAAATTTTAGCGGGAAAAATTTTTAATTAAAAAGCCGGTACTCCTCTCGGAGTGAGAGAAATACCGGTTTTCCTATGGGAACGAAATGGATTATTGCACGTGGATGCGATGGCCATTGAATACGTTCATGCCCAGTTTGTTCATAATATGCTTGATGGCAAGCTGTGCTTTCACGGAGTTGCCGGCGTCATCCAGAGGAGGCGCGAAGGCTGCAATGCCCATGACACCCGGCATTACGCCCATGACACCGCCTCCTACGCCTGTCTTGGCAGGAATTCCCGAAGTGTAAAGCCAGTCGCCTGTGTGCTGATAGAAACCTACGGTAGCTATCATGGAGGTGATTTTCGGGGAGAGGGCTTTGTCGAACACTTGCTTGTTGGTGTTCGGGTTCAATCCTTCGTTGGCGATGGTGGCTCCACAGATGGACAACTGTTCTGCAGTGATGCCCATGGAACACTGGCGGGTGTAGAGGTCGAGCGACATATCGGGGTCATCGTAGATACGGTTATAATTTTTCAATAGCCAGGCGATGGAACGGTTGTTGAAATTTGTCGCCGACTCTGACCGGTACAGTTCGTCGATCAGTTGCGGGGTACTTCCGCATAGTTCGGTCATATTGTCTACGATGGCTTTCCACTTGGCATCGCTGTTTCCTACGGGTTGCACCATACTGTTGGCCGAGATGGCGCCGGCGTTTACCAATGGGGTGGACGGATGGTCGTTTTCCAACAAGATGGCCATGATGGAGTTGAACGGCAGTCCGGTAGCATCGGCGCCAATCATTTCGAGCACCTTGGGAGCACCGTATTGGCGGAGTACCAGGATGGCGGTCAGCACCTTGGAAACGGACTCGATACCGAAACGGTACTGAGAGTCACCCAGTTGGATGATTTCTCCGTTCATCAGACAGATACTGATCCCGAACAGTTTGGGATCAATATTTGCCAGATAAGGGATATAGTCGGCGTTCTTACCGTCTGTATTGTCCTTGTACAGATTGTAAGCCTCCTGGGCAACATCCTTTATTTGCTGGATAGTTATAGTTCTTTCCATAAATTAATTTGATTGAAGTAACCATCTACCTTAACGGCGGATGGTTGCATTATTGTTATCTATGCTTATTTTTTAGCGGCGTTGCTATGGGCATTGTGAGTGAACACAGTACCTTTTACAGCGATATTCTTGTCTTGGGCGATGCGGGTAGGAGTGGGATATTCCAGTTTCTCGAACTCGCAGATGGCATTCTTGATGTCGTTCAACAACATATCCGCCATGTCACGGCTGAATCCCTGACGTACCACAACACGCATAACTACGTAATTCTGGATATTTTCCGGCAAGGTGTAGGCAGGAACCATCCAGCCGCTTTGCTGCAATTTAGCCTGCAAATCGTACAGAGTCCATTTGGCATTCTTTGCATATTCGGGTTTCATGTACCAGATGAACAAAGGATTTACTACGTCATCGCTGTAATTTACGAACGGAGCCATCTTGGCTATTTCGCTGTGGATGTACTTGGTGATTTCCATGGAATTGTATTGGATGGCTTTGTATCCTTGGAATCCCAGACGGATAAATTGGTAGTACTGTCCCAGAATCTGTGCGGCGGGACGGCTGAAGTTCAAACCAACCTGTGTGATGTTCGCACCCAGATAATTGACACTGAACGACATGGCATCCGGAAGGTATTTCTTGTCTTTCCATACTACCCATCCCAGTCCCGGATAAACCAGTCCGAACTTGTGGCCGGAAGTGCTGATGGAGAGAACCCATTTCAAGCGGAAGTCCCATTTTGTGTCGGGATTGAGGAACGGCAGGATGAAACCGCCGGTTGCAGCATCTACATGGATAGGAATATCATAGCCGGTTTTGGCGTTGTAGGCATCCAGTGCTTTGTCCAACGCTTCCACGTCATCGTTCAAACCTGTCCATGTCACACCTTGGATGGGGACGATGCAGATGGTGTTCTCGTCACACATCTTCAGTGCTTCTTCGGGGTCCAGAGTGGTTTTGTCCAAGGTGAGAGGTACTTGGCGCATTTCAATTTGCCAAAGTTGGGCGAACTTTTCCCAAACAACCTGAAAACCGCTTGAAATGACAAAGTTAGGCTTGTCAGTCGGTTTCCCCTGAGCTTTACGTTTGTCTTTCCAGCGTAACCAGGCGGCTACTCCTCCCAGCATACAAGCCTCGCTGGAGCCGATAGCCAGTGCTCCGGTTTTCCATTTTGCCTGTTCGGGCGAATTCCACAAATTAGCCATGATATTGATACATTTGGCATTCATCACTGCGATACGAGGATATTCTGTTTCATCAATGTAGTTGATGCTGATGGCTTCGTTCATCAGTTTGGTGGCATAGTCGTCCATGTAGGTGGTAACGAAAGTGGCCAGGTTAAGGCGTGGCTGGGTTTGGGCGAATGTTTCGTCTTTTACCATTTGATAAGCAATCTGTGGGGTGGTAGGTTCCATAGGGATGGTATCTACCGGGGCAGGCTGTAGCATTTCGTTTGAACCAAACACGGCTGTCTTTGCGTCACCGTCTCTCAAATCACAATTACATTCTTTCATTTTACTTAAAGTTTAGATTAGTAATACAATGGAAAACATGGGAGTTTCCCGCGTTTTTCTCCCTCAACAGGAGGTTTGGAGAAAAGTTTCTTGATTTTATGTTTTTTAATTTATGGGGGATAATGTGTCATGCGGAACATAGCGCAGCCAATTGGCATAGTAGCATATGGGCACATGATTGCATTGACCAATTATAAACCGGCTTTGAACCAATTCTTTTACACTTTGTTTCTATCACAATCTAAACCGATTTCATTATGAAAGTACAAACAGGGCAGGGGACCATTCCCCTCATTACGTTAGTAGGTATATTTTCCATCTCGGCACTCAATGCATTGCCGGGACTGGCGGTGTCGCCCATTTTGGGAGATTTGAATAAAATATTTCCCTCTGCTACAGATCTGGAGATCCAGATGTTGTCTTCGTTGCCATCACTTCTTATCATACCCTTTATCTTGTTATCAGGTAAATTGACAGAGAAAGTGAACAACCTTTTGTTGTTGCAGATAGGGCTGGCTCTTTTCGGGGCGAGTGGTATTCTTTATCTGCTTTCTGATAAAATGTGGCAGTTGATAGCCGTCAGCGCCATGTTGGGGATGGGGTCGGGATTGATTGTTCCGCTTTCTACCGGATTGATATCCCGTTATTTTGTGGGAAGTTACCGTACAAAGCAATTTGGTTACAGTTCTGCCATCACCAATATCACGCTGGTGCTTGCCACTACACTGACAGGATATCTGGCAGAAGTGAACTGGCATTTGCCGTTTTTGGTCTATCTGTTTCCTTTTGTGTCCGTTTTCCTTACTCGTTATCTGAAAAAAGATCTCTCCAATTATCATTCCTCTGATGATATTCCAGCCGATACTGCCAGGGAAATGGGTAAGCGGGGAATTAATGTCAAGGCTTTGGTCAAGCTGATGGCTTTTTACGGATTGGCTACTTATCTGGTGATTATTATTAGTTTCAATCTGCCTTTCCTGATGGAAGAATATGGACTGTCCAGTGGTAGGGCAGGCATCTTGATATCTTTGTTTTTTCTCGCTATTATGGCACCGGGTTTTGTCCTGAATAAGATAGTGCAGGTCTTGGGCCGTCGTATCTATATGGTTTGTTTGTTGATGATAGCCTGTGGAATGGGGATTATTCTGCTTAGTCGTTCCGAAATACTGATTGCTTTGGGATGTATTCTGAACGGGCTTTCATACGGTATTATCCAACCGTTGATTTATGATAAGACTTCTGATGTGGCGGTTCCTCACAAAGTGACGTTGGCACTTGCTTTTGTCATGGCGATGAATTATGTGGCCATACTGCTTTGTCCGTTTATTGTGGATGCTTTTCAGAATCTGTTCCATTCTCATTCGCAAACCTTTGCCTTCTGGCTTAATCTGATGGTAGCCTTGATGGGGATGTTTATTGTGATGAAGCAGGAAAAACTGAGTTTATAAGAAAAATACCCACGTAATAACATAACAGCATGAAGTATGAATAGACAAGTTGAAGCAAACCTTAGCATGGTTGTCTCCAAAGCGTTGGGAGGCCTTAATATGAACGCACTGAAGTATCTTTTACCTTTGTGGATAGCTCCTGTGACAGGGGTTACTTTCCGATTGGTATTTGGGGCCGCCGCTTTTTGGCTTATTGATATATTTTGCAAGCCCGAAAACTCCACTATCCGTCAGAAATGGCAGCTCTTTATTTTAGGGGCTTTAGGTATTTATGGATATATGTTTTTTTATTTGTTGGGTATCAGTAAGACTACTCCGGTTTCCAGTTCTATTTTTGTCAGTTTGGAGCCTATATGGGTATTCATTATCTCTGTATTGTTTTATAAGGAAAAAGTAACCTGGATGAAAGTGCTTGGCATTGGAATGGGATTGGGAGGAGCTGTTCTATGCATATCCACACAACCTAGTGACGATCTTGCCTCCAATGCTCCGTTAGGTAATTTGATGTGTTTGGCCAGTTCATTGGTTTATGCCGTCTATCTTGTTTTCAGTAACCGTCTGTTAAAAGGAGTGGGAGATATGACGATGTTAAAATATACTTTTTTAGGGGCGGCTGTTATGGCTGTTGTTGTCAATACGATTTATGGTTTTGATGCTCCTATACTGAAAATGTCACTTTTCTCTACGCCTATGTTGATCTTGCTTTTTGTTTTGGTATTTCCTACCACCATTAGTTATTTATTACTTCCTCTCGGGCTGAAATATCTGAAAACGACATTAGTAGCCATTTACGGGTATTTAATATTGATTGTTGCTACGGTGACTTCTTTTGTTTTGGGGCAGGATCGCTTCTCATGGACGCAGTTGGCGGCGATTGTTCTTATTTGTGCCAGTGTTTATCTGGTAGAGGTGGCCGAGAGTAAAAGTGAAAAACAGATTATATCGAAATCCAGATAAGACAGCAGATAAGGAGTGTCAAAATGAAAACGATAGTGCTGCCGGGGCTTTTACATATTTCCTTGAGTGTGAACTCTGTCGACAAGTGAAAAGGAGAACAAAGAGAAAAGAATACAATTTTACGTTGTATGTGAGTGTAAGGAATCAATTTTATTTGTAGCTTTGCACCCAATTTAAAAACAAGAGTGTTATACCTATGCTACAATTAGATGCAATATACAAAGCGGCTCATGTCCTGAAAGAGGTTGTCCGTCGCACTGATTTGATTTATGCTCCTCAGATAAATCCTGAGAGTACAGTTTATCTGAAGCCCGAAAACCTGCAACTCACAGGATCGTTTAAAGTGCGTGGTGCTTATTACAAGATTTCCCAATTGTCCGATGAAGAAAAGGCGAGAGGCGTGATAGCCTGTTCTGCCGGTAATCATGCGCAAGGGGTGGCATTGGCTGCCACTAAGTGCGGTATCAAGTCGTTGATTTGTCTTCCGGAAGGAGCGCCTATATCTAAAGTTGAGGCTACGAAGCATTATGGGGCGGAAGTTTGTTTGGTTCCGGGAGTCTATGATGATGCTTATCAGAAAGCCCTGCAATTGCGTGATGAAAAGGGATATACTTTTGTTCATCCCTTTGATGACGAGAACGTGATAGCCGGACAAGGTACTATCGGTTTGGAATTATTGGAGGAAATGCCGGATGTGGAGGTAGTCATTGTTCCCATTGGTGGGGGAGGACTGATTTCGGGAGTGGCTTATGCGTTGAAGGCTTTGAAACCATCTGTCAAGGTATATGGCGTACAGGCGTTGGGTGCGGCCAGTATGGCAAATTCTATTCTTCATTCGCGTATTGAGCGTCTTCACTCTGTTTCCACTTTTGCCGATGGAATCGCGGTGAAAGAGCCGGGAACAAATACTTTTGACTTGGTAAATCAGTATGTGGACGGAGTTGTAACTGTGACTGAGGACGAGATTGCCGCAGCTATTCTGGCATTGATAGAACGCCAGCGGATTGTTGCAGAGGGGGCGGGAGCTGTGTCCGTTGCCGCAGCCATGTTCAATAAAGTACCGGTAAAGGGTAAGAAAACTGTCTGCCTGGTGTCCGGAGGCAATATTGATGTGACGATATTGAGCCGTGTCATCAGTCGCGGTATGGCGAAGTCGGGACGTACCTATGCAGTAACTTTGGACTTGATAGACAAGCCGGGGCAGCTGTTGGGAGTCAGCAAAATTGTTGCAGAGCAGGGAGGAAATGTAATTTCTGTACATCATGAGCGAAATAGTGAGAGTGCAGATGTCACCGGATGTGCCCTTCGTGTCGTTATGGAAACCAGAAACGAGGAACATATAGCATCCATTCGTCAAAAACTGTTGGATGCAGGCTATGTGATAATGAAATAAATTATATACCTTACAAGTAGAAAGGAGGAAAATTAAATATTTCTTCCTTTTCTTGCTTCTAATTTTAATTTCTCCACACAAAAAATCGATTTTTATAGTGAAAATATCATTTTATACTTCTTAGAATCCAATTAAAGTCGTACATTTGTCGCAGTTTTGTAATGTAGAGTTTGCAAAAATGACCGATATAATCAAACATCGTGGTATTGTGGAAAACATTGAAGGTTCTCACGTGCGGGTGAGAATCGTACAAACTTCTGCCTGTTCGGCTTGTAGTGTGAAAGGGCATTGCAATGCATCTGAAAGTAAAGAGAAACTGATTGATGTTTTTGACATGAAGGCATCTTCTTACCGCATAGGTGAGGAGGTGATGATTTATGGTACTACTTCCATGGGGATGCAAGCCGTATTGCTGGCTTTTGGTATCCCTTTCTTGGTATTGCTGATTACTTTATTTATTTCCATGCGTCTTACGGGGGGGGATGAGTTAAGGTCGGCGCTTGTTGCTTTGTCAGCCTTGCTTCCGTATTACCTTATTATATATGTATGCAGGAATAAGTTGAGCAAGAAGTTTTCATTTACGCTTGAACCAATAAAAAATAATTAATAAATAACTAACTAAAATTTATGGATTTAATTCTGGTTGCAGTAATTTCGTTGGGAGCGATTGGCTTGATTGCCGCGGTAATCTTGTATGCCGCTTCTAAGAAGTTTGCTGTGTATGAAGATCCGCGGATTGCCAAGGTGAGCGAAGTGCTTCCTCAGGCGAATTGCGGTGGATGTGGTTATCCCGGTTGCTCTGGTTTTGCCGGTGCCTGCGTGAAGGCTGCCGATGCCGGTTCGCTGGAGGGTAAGTTATGTCCGGTTGGTGGTGCTCCGGTAATGGAGAAAGTAGCTGCCATTTTGGGATTGGAAGCCGTTGCTGCTGAACCGAAAGTTGCGGTGGTAAGATGTAACGGTAGTTGTGAAAATCGCCCTCGTACTGCTCTGTACGACGGAGCTAAATCGTGTGCCATCGCTCATGCCACTTCAGGTGGTGAGACGGGTTGTACATTCGGTTGTCTGGGTTGTGGTGATTGTGTGGAAGCGTGTCAGTTTGATGCTATTCACATGAATCCTGAAACCGGTCTTCCGGAAGTGGACGAAGAAAAATGTACAGCTTGTGGGGCTTGCAGCAAAGCTTGTCCGCGTAAGATCATTGAAATTCGTCCGAAAGGAAAGAACAACCGCCGCGTAGTGGTGATGTGTGTGAACAAGGATAAGGGAGCTGTTGCCAACAAAGCTTGCAAGGCTAGTTGTATTGGTTGTGGAAAGTGTGTGAAAGTGTGTCCGTTCGAAGCCATTACGTTGGAAAATAATTTGGCATACATTGATCCGGCTAAGTGTAAGTCTTGCCGTAAATGCGAATCGGAATGTCCGAAAGGGGCTATCCAAGCTATCAATTTCCCGCCACGTAAACCGAAAGTAGAAGTGCCGGCTGGTGAGGCTGCTGCAAAACCTGCTGTAAAAGTAGAGGCTTCAAAGGTGGAAACTCCGAAAGCGGAAGCGGTGAAAGCTGAGGCTCCGAAAACGGAAGCATAATCAAAATTCAAAGTAAGTAAAAATTAAAAAGATATAACAGTGAAGACATTTAGAATTGGTGGAGTACATCCAGCAGAAAATAAATTGTCAGCAGGCAAAGCCATTGAAACACTTGCACTTCCTAAGCAAGCGGTATTTCCTTTGTCACAGCATATCGGTGCTCCTGCTACTGCCATCGTGAAAAAAGGCGATGTGGTGAAGGTAGGTACGAAGATTGCTGAGGCGGGTGGCTTTGTTTCAGCAGCCATCTTCTCGTCTGTATCCGGTAAAGTGAACAAGGTAGACGCCGTAATCGATGCTAGCGGTTACCGCAAGCCGGCTATCTTTATCGATGTGGATGGTGACGAATGGGAAGAATCAATAGACCGCAGTTCGACATTGGTGAAAGAGTGTGCTCTCACACCCGAAGAAATCGTTGCTAAAGTGAAAAATGCAGGTGTAGTAGGTATGGGCGGTGCTTGTTTCCCTACTCATGTGAAACTTTCTCCTCCTCCGGGCTGCAAGGCGGAATGTGTAATTATCAATGCTGTAGAGTGTGAGCCTTACCTCACTGCCGATCATCGTTTGATGTTGGAGAAGGCAGACGAAGTACTGGTGGGTGTAAGCATCCTGATGAAAGCTGCAAAAGTGACCAAGGGATATATCGGTATTGAAAATAATAAACCGGATGCTATTAAGTTGATGACTGAAAAGGCTGCTCAGTATCCCGGTATAGAGGTAGTTCCTTTGCAGGTGAAATATCCGCAAGGTGGTGAGAAACAGTTGATAGATGCTGTGATCGGTCGCCAGGTTCCTGCTCCTCCCGCTATTCCTATCAATGTGGGTGCGGTAGTTCAGAATGTAGGTACTGCATTTGCCGTTTATGAAGCCGTTCAGAAAAACAAACCTTTGTTTGAACGTATCGTGACTGTTACGGGTAAGTCTGTCAAGAACCCCTCCAACTTCCTCACCCGTATGGGTACCCCGATGAGCCAGCTGATTGATGCGGCTGGCGGTTTGCCCGAAGATACGGGAAAAGTGATTGGTGGCGGTCCGATGATGGGTAAAGCACTGGTTAATACGGAAGTTCCCATTTGTAAAGGTAGTTCGGGTGTGCTGATTATGAATGATAAGGAAGCTGCCCGTGCGGAAGCTCAGCCCTGTATCCGCTGTGCCAAGTGCGTCAGTGTGTGTCCTATGGGATTGGAGCCTTTCTTGTTGGCGACACTTTCAGCTCATAAGGACTGGGAGAGAGTAGAAAAAGAAGATGTAATGTCGTGCATCGAGTGCGGTTCGTGTCAGTTTACATGTCCGTCTCATCGTTATTTGCTGGACTATATCCGTTTGGGTAAGGGCACAGTAGGCGGTATCATCCGTGCACGTAATGCTAAAAAATAATTCGACAAAATAGTATGGCTAATAAATTAATAGTATCATTATCGCCTCACGTTCATAGCGGTGACAGCATACAGAAGAATATGTATGGTGTACTCATTGCGTTGATACCTGCGTTGCTGGTGTCATTTTATATGTTCGGACTGGGCGCCGTGGTGGTGACCTTGACCTCGGTTGCCGCCTGTGTATTCTTCGAATGGGCGATTACCAAGTTTATTTTGAAGAGAGAACGCTCTACCATCTGTGATGGTTCGGCTATTATAACCGGTGTGTTGCTGGCATTCAATCTGCCTTCCAACTTGCCGCTTTGGATTATTATCATCGGTGCGTTGGTGGCAATCGGTGTGGGCAAGATGACTTTCGGCGGATTGGGTTGTAATCCTTTCAATCCCGCGCTGGTAGGTCGTATCTTCCTGCTGATTTCTTTTCCTGTGCAGATGACTTCATGGCCGTTGGTTCAACAATGGGGAAGTTATACCGATGCTGAAACCGGTGCTACTCCGCTGGCATTGATGAAAATGGCTGTAAAGGGTGATGCAAATGCTTTAGGTCAGTTGCCCGATACATTAAGTCTATTTCTGGGTAATAACCCGGGTTCACTAGGTGAGGTGAGTGCATTGGCTTTATTGCTTGGTCTGGGATATATGCTATGGAAAAAGATTATTTCCTGGCATATTCCTGTATCTATTCTGGTGACAGTATTTGTATTTGCCGGGCTGATGCATTTGGTTGATCCGGTTGCTTACGCATCTCCGTTGGCTCACTTGTTTACAGGTGGTTTGATGTTGGGAGCTATTTTCATGGCAACCGACTATGTTACTTCGCCTATGACTCATAAAGGTATGATTATTTACGGTGTGGCTATCGGTTTCCTGACGGTGGTTATCCGTTTGTTCGGTGCATATCCCGAAGGTATGTCTTTCGCTATATTCATTATGAACGCATTCACTCCGTTAATCAATACTTATTGTAAACCTAAAAGATTCGGGGAGGTCGTGAAGAAATGAAAAAACTAGAATCATCTTTGAAAAACATGGTTATCGTGCTGACAGGCGTAACCGTGGTAGCCGGAGCATTGCTGGGTTATGTGAATGAGTTGACAAAGGAACCCATTGCACAGGCTAATGCCAAGGCTTTGAGTGATGCCATTGCTATCGTAGTTCCGGGATTTGACAATAATCCTGCCGAAGCTCCTGAAACCATAGAATTGGAAGGCGTTACTTATAAGATATATAAAGCAACCAAAGGAGGAGAATTTATTGGTGCAGCCGTAGAGTCTTCTGCAAATGGTTTTGGTGGTGCGTTGAATGTATTGGTAGGTTTCGATAAAGAGGGTAATATTATAGACTATTCTTTGTTGAGTCATGCAGAAACTCCGGGACTGGGATCAAAGGCAGCCGATTGGTTTAAGAAAGGCGGCAAAGGCGATATTACTGGTATGAATCCGGGACAGAAAGCATTGGTTGTAAATAAAGATGGCGGTCAGATAGATGCAATCACTGCTTCTACTATCACGACACGTGCTTTTCTGAAAGCTGTGAATAATGCTTATGCGGCATATAGTGGCCAAAATGTGGATGGTTCCAGCGGTGCGACACAGCAGGTGTCTGAAACTGCTGCCGATGACCCCAAAGCAGCTAAGGCACAATGTGAGGGAACTCAGGATTGTTGCGGACAAGCCTGTGACTCTGCTGCCTGCAAAGCTGCTTGTGGTGGTAAATGTGATCCTGCTAACTGCGACAAGGCGGACTGTAAAAAAGCAGAATGCCCAAAGCAAGATTGTAAAAACAAAAAATAAGGAAGGAGCAGACTATGAATAATTTTAAAGTATTAATGAACGGGATTGTCAAAGAGAATCCTACGTTTGTACTCCTTTTGGGTATGTGTCCTACATTGGGAACCACTTCTTCTGCCATCAATGGTATGGGTATGGGACTGGCAACCATGTTTGTGTTGATTTGTTCGAATGTGGTAATTTCATCTATCAAGAATCTGATTCCTGATATGGTGCGTATTCCTGCATTCATTGTGGTTATTGCATCATTTGTAACCTTGTTGCAGATGATTATGCAGGCATATGTGCCGGCGCTGTATGCTACTTTGGGATTGTTTATTCCGTTGATTGTGGTAAACTGTATCTTGCTGGGACGCGCCGAAGCGTTTGCCGCAAAGAACGGTCCTGTTCCTTCATTCTTTGACGGATTGGGTATGGGACTAGGATTTACACTTGCATTGACCATCCTTGGTGGTGTACGTGAGTTCCTTGGTACAGGTAAATTGTTTGATATCGCTATTATGCCGGAGCAATACGGAATGTTGATTTTCGTTCTCGCACCGGGAGCCTTCATTGCATTGGGTTACCTCATTGCGATTGTGAATAAACTGAAGAAAGCATAACCCGTAAAAAGTAAGAAAATGGAATATATATTGATATTTATCACCGCTATATTTGTGAACAACATTGTGTTGTCACAATTCTTGGGTATTTGTCCATTCCTCGGTGTATCCAAGAAAGTTGAGACAGCTACGGGTATGGGAGCGGCTGTTGCATTCGTGCTTACCATCGCTACCATTGTTACCTATCTTATCCAGAAATTCGTGCTCGATGCTTTCGGGTTGGAATATTTGCAGACCATTGCATTTATCCTTGTCATTGCAGCATTGGTACAGATGGTGGAAATCATTTTGAAGAAGGTATCTCCCGCCCTTTATCAGGCATTAGGAGTCTTTCTTCCGTTGATTACTACTAACTGCTGTATTCTGGGTGTGGCTATTTTGGTAATCCAGAAAGACTTTGATTTGTTGACGGGGGTGGTTTATGCCTTCTCTACAGCTCTTGGTTTTGCTTTGGCTATGGTGTTGTTTGCAGGTATCCGTGAACAATTAAGTTTGGTGAATATACCTAAAGGAATGCAGGGAATGGCTATCGCATTGGTTACTGCCGGTCTGCTGGCAATGGCATTCATGGGATTTTCAGGTGTAGACAAAGGCTTGGGTGTTTTGTTTGGAATAGAATAAATTCACTTCATCGTTAAAATAAACCGATTCAGAAGTCCGGAGCACAGCTTCGGACTTTTTTATTAGAAAGAAATCCATTGTTCTTGTCCGTAAATTCAATTTTTATGCTTATTTTTGCATTAGAATTAATAGAGAGATTAAATGGCTATGACCTTGATTGTACTCGCGGCCACTATGGGGAATAAATATGGTGGATTGAAACAGCTGGAGGGAATAGGTCCTAATGGCGAAACAATATTAGATTTTTCCATATATGATGCCGTAAGAGTCGGATTTAATAAGATCGTATTTGTCATAAGCAGACATTTTGAACAAGAATTCAAGAAACTGGTATCAGGCAAATACGAACATGTGGTAGAAGTGGAGTATGTTTATCAGGATGTGGAAACGATTCCTGAAGAAAAGCGTAATCCGAAGCGCAAAGCACTGTACGGTTCGGTAAGAGCTGTTCTGATGGGAGAAGAGTTGATTGACTCTCCATTCGGTGTGATAAATGCCGTGAACTTTTACCAAAGAGAAAGTTTTGAATTGTTATATAATAATCTGGTGATGTTGGGAGAAGCTGACTACCATAGTTTCAATATTTGCTACAGGCTGAGAAATGTATTGGCGGAAAGCGGAGGGGTTACCCGTGGTATTTGTGAAGTGGATGAAAAGGGATATCTGTTGTCCGTTACAGACCGTGTAGGAGTAGAACGGATAAGTGGAAATCCGATGTATCCTAATGAATTACATAAATGGGTGGCTTTGGATGACAACAGCTTGGTTTCAATGAATATGTGGGGATTTACTCCGCAGGTATTCGGTGAGATGAAGAAGGCGTTCGATAAGTTCATAGATGAGAATGGAATGGATATGAAAGCCCATTATTCTATTCCGGCTTTTATGAATGAGCGTATTGCTGACGGAGTCAGGGTGAAAGTGATTGAGACACCTGCCAGATGGATGGGATTGGTATCGCATGATGACAAGATACAAGTCCTGCTTCGTATCAATGATATGATACGAAAAGGGATCTACCCGTCGAAGTTGTTTTGAACCTATTAGAAAACGACAGAATATTAAGTATTATGAAAGAAAGAATTTTAGTAACAGGAGGAACCGGCTACATCGGTTCTCATACGGTAGTAGAGCTGCAAAATAGCGGTTACGACGTAGTGATTGTGGACAATTTGTCCAACTCAAGCGCCGATGTGGTAGATAATATAGAAAAGGTTTCAGGAATCCGTCCTGCATTTGAAAAGTTGGATTGCTTGGATCTTGAGGGAATGGATAAGCTGTTTACTAAATATCCGGGTATAAAAGGTATTATTCATTTTGCGGCTAGCAAGGCTGTGGGTGAATCGGTACAAAAACCGTTGTTGTATTATCGCAATAACTTGGTTTCATTGATTAACCTGTTGGAGTTAATGCCGAAACATGGAGTAGAAGGTATTATTTTTTCATCATCATGTACGGTGTATGGTCAGCCCGATGTTCTTCCTGTAACGGAAGAGGCTCCGATTAAGAAGGCTGAGTCTCCGTACGGTAATACAAAACAGATCAATGAAGAAATTATTCGTGATACAGTTGCTTCGGGATCGCCTATCAATGCTATTATGTTGCGTTACTTTAATCCTATTGGCGCACATCCCACTGCATTAATAGGTGAATTACCTAATGGGGTTCCACAAAATTTGCTACCTTATGTTACTCAGACAGCGATGGGTATTCGTGAAAAACTGAGTGTGTTCGGGGATGATTATGATACACCGGACGGTTCTTGCATCCGTGACTATATATATGTAGTGGATTTGGCGAAGGCTCACGTTATCGCAATGGATCGCATTTTGAATAACAAGCAGAAGGAGAAGGTGGAAGTCTTTAATATTGGAACGGGTAAAGGCGTTTCTGTATTGGAACTGATCAATACGTTTGAAAAAGCTACCGGTGTGAAACTTAATTATCAGATCGTGGGTCGTCGTGCCGGAGATATTGAGAAGGTATGGGCTAATCCTGATTTTGCTAATAAGGAGTTGGGATGGAAGGCAGAAGCCAATTTGGAGGACACTCTACGTTCGGCTTGGAACTGGCAGCTGAAACTAAGAGAAAGAGGAATTCAATAAGAATTAAGATATTTTTAGAAAGACCGATGAACAAAGGACGCTAGTGTGGCGTTTTATAGATGCAAATAACCTGAAACCCCTCTTGGATATGTGAATACCTGATTGGCGGTAGTTATGTTACTCAAAACATAGAGCAGGCTAAAAAATTGCATAGTAGTTTTGTCGTGTTTTATTTTGTGTTTGTGTTGTGGCTGTTCTCCGACGTGAGTCGGGGGACAGTTTTTTTTCTGACTATTTAGTTGTTTTTTAGTTATTTATGGCTATATTTGTCGAAAATAATCACGCACTACTTTATGAAAACAAAATTTTGGATCATCTGCTTATCAGTTTTCTTTGTGTCTTGCTTGCGTAATATGCATGATATATATACGGGGGGAGAGGAAGAAGAGGAGGAAAAAATCAATAAAGACGATTTTTTTGATTTTACTACTGTCCGTAATAGTCAACTTATCATTGATTATGGCATGAAAGTACAGACTGCTTTTTATCTGTATGATGAATATCCTATGGAATTAGTTGGAAATACTTGGGAATTTAAAGATATAAATCCCATTTATGCCGCTTCGACTGATATGAATGGTAGATTTTTTTCAAAAGTATCTTTGCCGGCTTATTTGAAAAAGGTATGGCTGGTAACTGATAATGTGTTGGTCGTATCACCTGTTGAATTGGAATTTCTATCTGACGGACTAACCTTTAATTATGTTGATTATAAGGCACAACTGTCTGCTAACGGGCATTCTAGAGCGGTAATGGGAGGAGTGAGTTATCCTGACGGATATGATGTATTGGGTAATTGGAATGAAAATGGGGTTCCTGATTATTTGTTGCCTGAAAAGTTGGATATACCCGGTGCTTTTTTAGAGAGATGCAGTAATTTAAGCCGTTCTATAGTAGTAGATAATCGTAATTTGTTGGAAAGGTTTCCGGAACTACGTACTTCAGGGAGTAATGATATGGTAATAACTAAATCTACAGGTTTGGTCGCGACTTATTTTGATTTCTCGTCTACTGCGTGGGAGGATATGGTTGCTTATTATACTTATAAAGAAGGAGAGTCTGTGGACATAGCTACCATAAAAAAGACCATCCTGATTCCACGTTCCAGTAGGAATGCTCCTAAATCTTTAGTCGGTGAGCAAATAAAACTAAAATATTGGAATAAGGAACAAAGCAAGTATGAAGATGAATTTCCCCAAGGCACTCATATTGGATGGATTTTATTGGGAATGGGATTTGGAAAAGAAAAGGGTGTTTTTCCTCGTTATTCTAATCCTGCATATAACGATAATAAAGAGCAACGTTCAGTTTTGTTAAGTGATCCGGAACTGGACAATTGTTTCTTTATGGCTATGGAAGATAATGTGGACATGCGTTTTAATGATGTACAGTTTGCTATTATGGCGTCTGCTTCTTCTTCTGTAGAACCTACTCCTAATATACCGGATGAAGTAAATAAGGGTGAAATTTCGTATGTAGTCAAAGGGTCTTTGGCTTATGAGGACAATTGGCCTGATAAGAATGATTACGATATGAATGATGTTGTGATATATTATTCCAGTACAGTTGTGAAAGATAAATCTTCTAACGCATTGGTGCGCACCACTACTACTTTTACTCCGATGAATGATGGTGCTACTTATACAAATGGGTTTGGTTTTCAGTTGGATTACGTAGGGAAGGAGCATATAGATTTGGTGCAGGTGAGTCAAGAAGGTAATGTGATCGGAAAAAACTTTGAGCCGGGAATAGAAAAGCCTGTATTAATACTTTTTTCTGATATAAAGCCTGTTCTCAAAAAGCCTGTGACTGTAGTGATCGGATTTAAAAAATATGATAAAGTAAGCGACATGGATGCTTATCCGCCTTACAATTCTTTCATTTTTGTGAATAAACGTTCTCATGAAGTACATTTGTCAGGCTATAAGCCGACAAGCGTAGCTGATGAGAGTTTACGTGGTACGGGTAGTGATTTGAGTCAAGACTCCAATGGTATCCCAATGTATTATATAGCAGAAGATAATATGCCTTTCGCTATAAATATCAGTAACAGTGAATTTAGATGGCCTTCAGAGAAGGTGTCTATTACTACCTATTATCCCGAGTTTAAACAGTGGAGAGATTCTTTTGGTGCGGATTATAAAGATTGGTATTTACATCCTAAAGAATAATAAAGGGTGAAAGGCACTGTTGTTTTTGATAAATCGGACTAACAGGACTTTTTACTTGAAAAAATGTCACCTTTTGAAGCCAAGTGATTCAATCTTTTTGTACTTTTGCGGACAATATGATTTTATAAAGGAAAACTCACATGGATTCAGTCTTTATTACGACGCGTAAGCAACGGATTATCAGAGAACTAAGGGATTATATGTTGATTGCTCTTGGTATGCTGATGTATGCTATTGGATGGACCGTCTTTTTGTTACCTAATGACCTTCCTTCGGGTGCGGTGCCAGGTATTGCTTCTATTGTTTATTGGGCTACCGGTTTGCCGGTTCAGTACACCTATTTGGGAATAAACGGAGCATTGTTGATACTTTCTTTGGTTATTTTGGGATGGAAGTTTAGTGTGAAAACCATCTATGCTGTATTTGTGCTGAGTTCTATTCTGCCTATCATACAGGATTTGACCGGGGGAGAGTCTTTAATACATGACCAACCTTTCATGGCTTGTGTCTTGGGAGCCTTTTTCTGCGGAGGTGGTATTGGTGTCGCTTTTTCTGCCAATGGTAGCACAGGAGGTACGGATATTATAGCTGCTATTGTCAATAAGTATCGTGATATTACTTTGGGCCGGGTTATTTTGATGTGTGATTTGGTTATTATCTCTTCCAGTTATTTTGTATTGCATGATTGGGAGAAGGTGGTATATGGATATGTTGTCTTGTTTATATCCAGCTTTGTCTTGGATCAGGTAGTAAATAGTGCCCGTCAGTCAGTGCAATTTTTTATTATTTCTAAGAAGCATGAAGAAATAGGGCATCGCATAAATAAAGACCTTCATCGAGGAGTGACGTTCATTGACGGAGTAGGTTGTTATACCGGTGCGGGTGTGAAAATGATGTTTGTGCTGGCAAAAAAACGTGAGTCTACTACTATATTCCGTTTGATAAAAGATATAGATCCGAATGCATTTGTATCACAAAGTGCTGTCATTGGTGTATTTGGAGAAGGCTTTGATAGAATAAAGGTTAAATAAGAGTTCCGAAGTTAAAAAATAGAATAAGGGCGTTCTGAATGGACGCCTTTTTTTATGTCTGTTTTTTGAATGAACTTCAAAGGATATAAGACTTTGTTAACTGAATGAACTTTCATAATGTAAGTTTGTTGTCTGCTTTATCTCGAAAAATAAGTATAAAATAATATTTTGAAATTATATCAGATTATATTTTGATATCAAAATGTTAGTTTATACCTTTGCTGTATAAAATAAGAAATGATAAACTAATAAATAACCTGATCATGGAAACAAAACTTACAGAAGAAACCCGAGTAGAAAGTGATTTAATTGGTGCCCGCGAAATTCCGGCCAGTGCATTGTATGGTGTGCAGACTCTAAGAGGCATAGAAAATTTCCCAATAAGTAAATTTCATCTAAATGAATATCCGTTGTTTATCAACGGTCTTGCCATTACGAAAATGGCAGCTGCAATGGCTAACTATGAGTTAGGTTTATTGACTAAAGAACAAAAAGATGCCATAGTGTTGGCGTGTCAGGAAATCTTAAATGGTGAGCATCATGAGCAATTCCCGGTAGACATGATTCAGGGAGGTGCCGGTACTTCTACCAATATGAATGCTAATGAAGTCATTGCTAACCGTGCTTTGGAGATTATGGGACACAAACGTGGCGAGTATCAATATTGCTCTCCTAATGACCATGTGAACTGCTCGCAATCAACGAATGATGCTTATCCCACTGCAATCCATATTGGCATGTATTATTCTCATCTTCGTTTTCTGCCTTATTTGGAATCGCTGATTGGTGCATTCCATAAGAAAGGAGAAGAGTTTGCACATATCATCAAAATGGGGCGTACTCAGTTGGAAGATGCCGTTCCTATGACTTTAGGTCAGACATTCAATGGTTTTGCCAGTATATTGAGAGATGAAATTCGTCATTTGAATGAAGCTGCGGCAGACTTCCTGACAGTAAATATGGGTGCTACCGCTATTGGTACAGGCATTTGTGCGGAACCGGGATATGCGGAAAAATGTGTGAAAGCATTGTGTGAAATTACAGGTTTTGATTTCAAATTGTCGTCAGATTTGGTAGGAGCTACTTCAGATACTTCCTGCTTGGTAGGTTATGCTTCAGCTTTAAAAAGGATAGCCGTAAAGGTAAATAAAATATGTAATGATTTACGTTTGCTGGCCAGCGGACCGCGTTGTGGCTTAGGAGAATTCAACCTTCCGGCTATGCAACCGGGATCTTCTATAATGCCAGGTAAGGTGAATCCGGTGATTCCTGAAGTGATGAATCAGATTTGTTATAAGGTAATGGGTAACGAACTATGTGTGACTATGGCTGGCGAAGCTGCCCAAATGGAACTGAATGCTATGGAACCGGTGATGGCACAGTGTTGTTTTGAATCTGTAGATTTAATGATCAATGGTTTTGAAACCTTGCGTACACGTTGTGTAGAAGGTATTACTGCTAATGCGGAACGTTGCAAGATTGAAGTGCATAACAGTATTGGTGTAGTAACCGCATTGAATCCGATTATTGGTTATAAAAACTCTACAAAGATTGCAAAAGAAGCGTTGGAAACAGGTAGAAGTGTTTATGAACTGGTCTTGGAACATGGTATTTTAAATAAGGAAGAGTTGGATACAATCCTAAGTCCGGAAAACATGTTGAAGCCGGTAAAATTGGATATCAAGCCTAGAAGATAAATTTATTTCACCACAGACTACAGGAAGGTAAAGAACTTGTTTCATGAAGCCGGCTTCAATATTTGTAAAGCCGGCTCCATGAGTGGTGGCACCGGTTTTATTTCTGCCGATAAATTGATTTCTGGAAATCCGGTATAGTGGTTTGCCACTGCTATAGCGTATAAATTGTTTTGCCGATATTTTATCGGCAGACAGTTTGTATAGCCTGTGGTATATTTTTTTAGAACTTTCTGAATGTGAGGCGTGCATAATCAGATTTCAGAATTAGTTTCTTGCCTGTTGCTTTTTCCACCTTAAGATGATTAATAGCTTGATTAAGTCCGAAAGGTTTCAATTCATTCAGTGTCGTTAGTTTTTCTTCATCTCCCCGGTGGCGGAATTCACTCATGGTTACCTCATCTCCTTTATAAGAGAAACGTCCGATATGAGTGCCTCCATTTCCACCTTTGGCACTGATTTCCACCAAATGTAACTGGATACTATAATAAATGCGGTTACATTCTTCTATTTTCCCATTAGTATATTCTATAGTCATTAATTGCCATCTGCCATCTAATTTGCCGTTGATGGGAGCTTTGTCACAACTGCTGATTCCCAGCATAAAGAGTATAAATAATAATATTTGTTTCATATGTTGATTGGGTTGACAGTTAAAATTTCTATTTATTGCCCGATTTGATAATTCCTTGTTTGCGGATAACCAGCATTCCACCATAATTATTTCCAAGTAAGTTGCCGCGATCCATAGCTCCGGATACAGTTAAACTCCATCCTTTCAGTTGTTGTGGAGCATAAGTTACTTCAAACAAAGAGTTGAATTGTTTCTTGATCTCATTCAGAGGATTATCATAAGTACCCCAATGGCGGGAGTAGGAGAGCAGCATACGATAGCTTAGCGACTGACATGGGGAACCGCAGAATCCTATGTGATGTGCCAGTACACGATTGCTGATAAAAGTAATCTGTCCGTTCTTGTTGTAAATAGGTCCGGGAAGTAAAGGATTACCTATTCCCATTCCCCAATGCTGCCATCCTTGATAGAGGTAGTGATTATAATAATTATCTTTAGCACTGATTTGCTCTTCAAATTCCCCCCAAAAGGAATCATACAGCATAGGTCCGGTTTGATCTTTTGTTCCTAATCCTTCGTATACAAAAGTATCAATGAAGCGGTTTTTGGGAAAAGTTATTTCCAGTCCGATGTGTCCGTCTTTCCAACGTCCGTATTGGAAAAACATTTGGGAGTGGTCGTCGAAATAATGTTCATAATAGATCTTTACCTTCCATCGGTTAAGATAAGCTGTTGCGGCAAAATTCCAGCTACCGACATGGTTTCCGTAGATGTTTACTTGTTCGCCTTCGGGTGTGGTATCATCTCCGGCCATAGGAACCAATACACGCATAAAGTCAACAAACCGGGTAGGCATATCTATTACAGGCTCTTTTTGTCCTGCAATATATTGGTCTCCGCCAAATTGGGCGGACATTTGTATTCCTCCTTCAAATTCTACCGGAAAATGTTCTTTGTTTCCTACTTTGGCGAAAAGCGATTTACTGTGGTAAAGTACATCAATGGTATATGGGTTGCCTATGGAGGTGAAATGTTCCTGCCATTTGTCATCAGTAAAACGTCCATAGGCTATGTGTCCTTTCAAGTGAAGCCATTTATGGGTACCTGGTATGGCTACATAATCGGGAACTTCCAGGCGTATTTGGGGAATGGGGCGGGCATTATTTGATTCTACCATACCTCCGCTGCTTAACTTGGAATTCTTTAACTCGGGCAAGCGTTCTTTGCTGCCGATACTCAGGTTCAACCATCGGTAACTGAGGTCTGCATAGGCTTGTTGGATGATGAAGGAGGAGGTGAAATTGTAGGCGGTTGCCAAATCCAGTCCTGCACTGAAGCCGAAATGTTGGTTTAATGGCATTGTATGTGCAATCCCTGCCCGTAAATAACCATTTTGGGTATTGGCAGAAGATAAACCTTGCCTGTTGGCAGTAAGCCACATCGGCGCGTAGGTTCCTTTACCCGATGTTCCTCCCATCTCAACGGTATATTCTGTTTTGACAGGGAGTTGGGCATTGGTGTGCTGCGTAATAGATATTAACAGAAATTGTAATAAGAATAGTTGTATTTTCTTCATTTAGTTTATGTGTTTAGTGCTAAGCTTGCTAAAACGAAATCGGTTTATTAGTCTGCCATCCCGAACTTTTGTGAAAAATTTGGACTCTAATCATTTTATGTATATGAAAAGTTTCACTAATGTTCAGAATGGCCGACTGTATAATCATATCAGCAGGAATTTTGGCATATTTATTTTCCTCCAGCAGGCAGGTTTTTCAGCCAGTAATCAGCCATTGTCTTTCGCAGATGCAAGCTGGTTCCCTCGCCTTCGTAAATTCCATGGGAACGCATCGGGTAAGAAATCTGTGAGAAGATTTTTCCGTGCCGTACCAGTTCATTGACCAACATTTCACAATTCTGATAATGGACATTGTCATCTCCTGTACCGTGAATTAACAGCAAGTTGCCTTTCAATCCTGCTGCATACGAGATGGGAGACCCTTTGCGGTAACCCTCCGGATTATTTTGAGGAGTATTCATATAACGTTCTTGATAAACCGTGTCATACAGACGCTGGTCGGCCACAAAAGCAATGGCAATACCTGTGTGGAAAACATCGGGATAACGGAACATACTGTTCAGCGTCTGGCTGCCTCCGCCACTCCAGCCGGTGATACCGATACGTGCGGTGTCAATGAAAGAGTATTGACGTGCCAAGTCTTGGATGCCTCTTGCCTGATCTTCACTGGCAAAGGTTCCGACTTCTCCATAAATACATTTGCGCCATTCGCGTCCACGGGGTGCATTGGCACCACGGTTCTCGATGCTGACTATGATATACCCCAGGTTTGCCAAGTACTGGTGCCATAAACTTCCTCCGCTCCATACATCCTGCACGGTGGCGTTGGCAGGTTCTCCATAGACATCAATTATGACCGGATATTTTTTGCTGGGATCAAAGTTTACGGGTTTGATCATCCATGCATCCAGTTCCAGTTCTCCTGAACGGGTTTTTACAAATTCTTTCGGTTGCAGCCCCAAGGCTTTGTATTGCTCCTTGGCTTTTGCATTGTCAGTAATCAGACGTATACTTTTATGGGCAGGGAAAGACACCATGTCGATTACAGGGGGAGTTTCCGAGTTACTGAATGTATGGACTGCCCATTTGCCGGACGGTGACATGATATAACGATGTTGCCCGCTTTGGTCAACAGGACTTAGCCGCTTTACCTCTCCATTGCCGAAAAGACGTGCCCGGTAGAGATAGCGCTGGGTGAAGTTGTCGGGAGAGGCGATAAAGTACACAAAACCTTTATCCATATCCGCACCTACTTCTTGAATATAATCAAAAGCTCCTTGGGTGATGGGCTTGATTTCTTTACCATCACGGCTTACACGATACAGGTGGCGCCATCCGTCACGTTCGCTTTCCCAAGTGAAATACTTGTTCCCTTTCAACCAACGCACATTGTCATTCGTTTCCAACCATGCGGCATCTTGATCGGTAAAGATATTGACGGGGGTATTTTCACCTATTTTCGCAATCCATACTTTATTGGTGTTTTGGGCACGGTTCATTTGCTGGATGAACAGTTCGTTGCAGCCCGGAATGAATTCCATACGTGGAATATAGTGGTTGCGTGCATCACCTGGAAGAGCCAGCCAAGTGGTGTTTCCACCGTCGGCTGATACATAGCCTACTTTTACAGCGGAGTTTGCTGTTCCGGCTTTAGGGTAGGGAAAACGTTGGATTTTAGGATAAATGGAATCTACATTATTGATGATATCAAACCATCCCGTACCTTGGGTATCGCTTTGCCAATAGGCTATGTATTGCCCGTCGGGACTCCAGCGGAAACCGTCGCGGCAGTTGAATTCTTCTTCGTATACCCAGTCGAATGTTCCGTTTACAATTTCATTATTTCCGTCTTGAGTTAGTTGGTTGATTTTCCCGTCAACCAGACTCTCTACATAAATGTTGTTTCTGGAGACATATGCTACCCGGCTGGCATCCGGCGAGAACTTGGCGAACATCAAGGTAGCTTCCGGCAAGCTTTTGCCCAATTGTTGCAGTTTGCCGTCTTTCAAATTAAGCACCCAGTAATCACCGCGGGTATCATAACGCCATACGCGACGGGTATTGGTATAGATCAATACTTTGGAGTTATCCTCGCTGAATACGAAATTGCGGACAGAGATAGGTTTTCCTGTTTGCGGATTCAAAAGCATATTGGCAGGGATCAGCACTTCTTTGGAATTGTCCTTTGCTTTGTAGGCAGTGACTTCGTATGCTCCCTCGGCATTTTTCTCTATTTTGGAATAACGTTCTCCATCTTTCATCCAGTTCACGTTACTTCCGCCTTCTGTCTTGATCAGTCCTCCGTATACGGCCTCCTCCAATGTGGGGATACGTTGCGCATGAGTTGTGGTTCCGAAACAGAATAAGCATAAGACTAATGTAAATAAGTTCTTTTTCGTCATAGTTATTATGAATCTTTTACTAAAAAATAGATGTCCATTTGAAAACACAAGTATGTATTGGGATTCCGGATATCTGTTTTCAAAAAACGGGCGTCTATTTTAGAAAAACGGACGCCTGCTCTTTTCTTTTTTATTTAATTCCTAATTTCTGTTTGATTGCAGCCGGAATAGCATCTTTATGCACCATGAGGAAAATAGTCTTGGCACGTACATAGCTTTCGGACATATTCAGATAACCGCCAAATGTATTGCGTTCTGTACCCCAAGAATTTTTGGTGATATAGTATTTGGTCCCGTTCTGGTCTTTGGTAATACCGGTAAGATGCATCAGGTGGTCATCTGTAGTGACAAATGCTTCATAACCTTCCTGACGGACTTCCGGAGTGACATTTACTTCGGGACACGGTTTTTCAAATTTGTAGGCTTCCGCCAGCATCTCTCTTTGTTCTTTAGGGTCCATTTTCTCAAAACGTGCACGGTCGGAACCCGAGAGATCTTCCGCTTTTTTCACTACCGGATTGATGGCTACACCATTTTTGAATGAAAAACCTTTTTCACTGACATCACCGTCCCAACATACGGTATATCCGTGGGTCAAAGCATAGTCGGCAACTTCCATCATTTCGTCCAGCGGAAGATTGTACATTTGTTCATTTTCCCAATTGTCGGGTACTTCCGGAGAGAATTTCTGGTAATACGGTTTGTGAGTGAAACTAGTCAGTTCGATATAATCGTCCATGTTCAAACCCAGACTTTCGGCAAAAGATTTCGGAGTGTACTCTTTTCCTTTGTAAGTGAACTTTTCAGGAAGTTCTCCTAGATAAGTATCGAAAAGGTTGTTGATCAGCTTGTAGTATTCCGGGCTGCGACGTTTCATCTTAACGGCTGTGTTTCCTAAAGCGTTGATATATCTCACCATTTCACCGTGGTTATGTTTTTCTGAGTTATAGTTGATTCCGTGATATACTTCCTCGGGTACGATACCCACTTGGTTGAAAGCATTCTTCCATGTGTGTGAAAGGCTTCCTTGTCCTAAATTCCCGTTGCCTCCCCGGTAATAGTTGTCTTCCAATTGGTTCAAGTACTTTTGGCGTACAATGAACATTTCAGAAAGATCATATTCCCCTTTGCCCATACGGAGCAGTTCGGATTCCATGAACGAAGTGGTGGCAAAGCACCAGCAAGTTCCGGTAGAGGCCTGATTTTTGACTGGAGTTGCTTTCTGTGATGCAACAGTCGTGAATTTGTAACCACTTTCTTGTGCATACATGGCTGATGCACAGCATAGCAGTGCGGCTAGTGTGAATACTTTTGTCTTCATAAGTTTGTTTTTAATATGATAAGGTTAACAATTAAAAGCCGAAGCGTGACTCAATCCAATATTGGTTTGCCATTTCGTCCCAGCGAAGGATGGTGGCGCCTATAAAGTCTGCCGTGTAGTCTGTGAGATAAGCACGGGCTGCTTCTTCCCCTTTAGATTGAAGGATACTTTGGTATTGTGCTTCCACAAATGGAAGTTCCCGTTGTCCTTTTTCCTCGAAATGACGAATATTTTTTTCCATTACTTTGCGGGCAGTTCCCCATCTTACAGCAGCCAGTTTGTTGGCGCGGCGATAGTGCCATAAGGCGGCGTCGTCGCGATAGCGGTGGTTACCGCAGATTTTATACATAGCAGGGAAATCAGTAATGCCACAGAATACCGGAACGCGCGGGCTTTGTCCGGGGTTGTCCATAGAGAACCATACCACACCGCCTACTGCATCGGGCAGCCAGTTGCGCAATTGGATAACTGTAGAATAAGCACATTGCGGAACTGCGATATTGCGTACTGATTTCACAACTCCCTTTTTAATACCGTTCAGCATATTCAGTTCATCGCCACGCATCCACGGATTGGCTTTCGGGCTGATAATGGTGTCTACTTTTCCGGTTTTTCTATCTTTTACCGTAACTTTCAGATTCTGTGTCATATCCAGCGGCGTTCCTTCGTATGTTTCCCGGAGCAATGCCATAACATCGGTTACAGATACTTGCTTGTCGGGTTTTACACTGATAGGCAGTTCTTCTGCTTCATAATCAAGCTTTAATGACGGTGCCAGTGCATTCAGGATAAAGTGCTCGCGGGTGCTGAAGGATTTCAGTTGGCCGGAGTAATTCTTTCCGCTATAAGCTTTCCAAAATTTAAAAGGCTCTTTTCCATCCCAATATCCTAATTTTTTAGCCACGTCAAATACATTTTCGGAAGCCATATAGTGGTCGGGATCTTTCAGATTGAGGGTGCTGATTCGCGAGATGTTGGCAGATACGCCTACATGATCATCCGGAATACGGACTGCCGCCCATACTCCGCCAATGTTATCTTTTCCTTCTCCGAAGACTTCGAAGTGCCATACTTCATCAGGATCGGCAATGGTCAGACATTCGCCGCTGTCGCCATAACCGTATTGTTTTATGAGATCTCCCATCAGGCGGATAGCCTCACGGGCTGTTGTACAGCGTTGCAATGCCACACGTTGCAATTCTTCAATCATAAACATACCTTTGGGATTTTCCAGATCCCTGCGTCCGCTTACGGTAGTTTCACCTATCCCCAGCTGCTTTTCGTTGATGCAAGGGTAGGAGGTGTCCATGAAGGCATATGTTTTTCTAGCTTGTGGTATTTGCCCCTTGATTTTTACATTAGTCTGGTCGGCTACAAACTCGGTATGCATACGGCCATCGTAAATATTCATTACAGTATCCCTTTCATAACTTTCTGCCGGAACCATGTTTACCCAGGTTCGGTACCAGCTGTCGCATGTATGACTGGTTATAACTGATCCATCGGTAGTTGCTTTCTTTCCTACCATAATGCTAGTGCAGCTTTCCGGATCCTTTGTGTAATTCGTTTGGGCTGTGACACTTTGTGCCATGACTAAACCCAGGATTGTTAAAGAGGCTAGTAGTTTCATAAAGGTCGTTTTATTACTATTGCGTTTCAAAAGTATATAAAAAAAACTATTATTCAGAACTTTATCGGTTTAATTTTGTAATTTATGTCTAATAATCCAGCCTTTTTTGTATTTTTGCAGCAAATACAAAAATTGGGAGCACATGACAACTAGTATAGACATAGCTAGAAGGATAGCAGAAGTTAACCATCCTCTCAGTAGAGAAAGTGTTCACGCATTAGCCGAAATCTTAGTTTGTAGAAAATATCGTAAAGGGGAGATTGTTTTGCAGGCCGGTGAGGTTTGTAAATCGATGTTGTTTATAGAAAAAGGAATGCTCAGACAATTTTATTATAAATATGATAAAGATCTGACTGAGCATATCGGTTATGAGAACGGAATGATTATTTGCATAGAGAGTTATTTTAAACAGGAGCCCACCCGCTTGATGGTGGAAACTTTGGAAGCATCCGTGGTATGGGAGTTACCCCGTGTGGAAGTGGAGAAATTGATAGATCAATATCACGATATCGAACGTCTTTATCGCGGTTTTATCGAACATTCTTTGATAGAGTCACAGGTGAAGGCGGACACGCTTCGTTTTGAACCGGCTCATGAACGTTATAACAGATTGTTGCAGCTTCATCCCGAAATATTGAAGCGTGCGCCTCTTGTGTACATCGCTTCCTTATTACAGATGACTCCCGAAACCTTGAGCCGTGTCCGTTCTTCCTTGCTTTAGAATTGATAAATCAATCCTAGCCGGGTTTCAAAGGTCTTATATTTTATGTCCTCATGGTAGGAATAATGTGTGTGGCGGTAGTAATAGGACACTTCCATATTGGCTTTGAAGTGGGAGCTTAGATTCAGCTCGATAATCGGATTCACTACAGCGAGCATTACATTTCCTTTGTCTCCCTGCGCATTCAGATAGAGCGGATCTATTGTTTCCAAATCCTTGTGTTCGTATCCTTTCCAGGTAAAAATCTGGTAAAGATGCATATTCAGTGCGAACATGCCGTAACGGCCGAAGTCCAGAATGGTGTTGTTCTTTATGCTGTATCCGCTTCCCATATTGTAATTGCGGTCTATTACGTTGTAATAGTCGGTAAGGCTTCCACCCAGCAGGATGGCACTCAGGAACACACGCTGTTCCAAATTTACCAGGCTGTTCATTCGGGGGAATTTATAAATCATACCCGGTCCCACACTGGCAGCTTCCGAAATCTTGTAAGGGATACGCCCCGATCCGTCAATCACTTCCTCGGAATCAAAATAGTTGAAGTGCTGGAAGATACCGAACATCATTTCCATGCCGGTAGTGGTTTTCAGGGGAACACCCCATAGTTTGCCCATCAGGTTGATCTGGCTGATAAGAGGCTGGTTCCCGGAAAGACCGAAGGTGGCCCGCGCGGTGAAGTAATCGTATGGGCCGTCATTCACTTTATCGAAGGCATCTCCGTATTGTACCCGGAATTCAAGGTAGGGATTGTGCTCTCCACGGAACAGGTAATTGTCATCGGCCAGATAACGGTCACCGGCACCTATGGAAAAGTGTACCGGAATGCGGTCGTAATCGTGGTATTTGTAATGAGAGCGTTTTACTTTCCACATCTCGCCGGTTATCATTCGGTTCAATCCCCGCATGGGGCAGATCAAGGTTCCCAAAAACTCGCGGGTGAAACGTGAGAAACCACGCTTGGAGTCGTCCAGTACCAAAGAAGACATACGGTGCGTTACTTCTCCCAGGGCGATGCCGCCTAGGGTGGTTGCCATCAGGTCATTGATGGCGGGCGGCTCCACTTCTGCGGCTATTTCCCACATCAAACTACCAGCAAAGGCGTATGGAGCCGATTCCCAAAAGGTAAGTCCGTTGCTGCGTGCTGCATTGAAATAAAGATTTCCGTGATAGGGGTGGGCGAACAGGTTGGTGGAGAATTGGTCGTTATCCCATACAAAACCATGCTTGATATTGCGTCGTATGCTGCCGATACTGATTTTGGCAAAGTCTTCGTTCATTACATAACGGTCGAATGCCCATACTCCGACATTCATTCCGAAAGTTTCGGCAGCGGCACGCCAAGGGTGTTTTTTTTGCAGGCGAGGATCGGTGAATGTATACATGGAATCGGGGCGGTGGAGCATCTGGGCTGTGACGTTCCCGGCACTACTTAATGCCAGCAGGCAGACTAATGCGATATGCTGTAGTTTCATACTGTATGGATTAGTTTATACTAGGGTGACGGGGCTGCTTAAAACAAGATAACACCTGCTTCGAAAATAGTTTTTTTTTCGTAGAACTTATTTTTATCATAGTAGCGCGTCATGCCGTAACCACCCGATGCAAAGAAACTGATTCTGGATTTGAATTTATATTCCAGATTGATACGGGCTTGCAATGAATACATGCGTTCCGGTGTTTCCGCATCTTCATTTTCAAAGTTTTCTATATGGAAATAACCTAAGTCGCCACTTAGTTCCAGTTTGGAGGCGATGGGATAGTAAAGACCGGCACGATAGAACACGCAGCCCGAAAATTTGTCATTCAAATCCAGATAGTGTGTACCGATACCCAGCATGGTATAACTCCGGCGGTTTTTAAAACGCACGGCAGCATTCAGTTTGCTGGTGTTACCTGCAAACAGCATCATCTGGATACGGGTTTTGGGAGTGATATTCACCAAACCTAGTTTATGGGCGGTAGTATCCTTGCTATGGTTGATGATTCCTATTTGTATTCCTTTTACATTCCCGCCACACAGGTTGAGTAAACCGATTTGCGCGCCGCTTACTTCTCCGGCGTAGTTGCCGGGAGCGAACTGCACACCGCGTAACTTGCCTTGGCAAACATTGGTCAGTCCTGAGAATTGCAGGGCATTTTCCGTCTTGACGGCGATATTTACCGCACCGCAAAGCTGCAAGCCTCTGATTTCTCCGGCAGCGATATTGCTGATGGCGGAGAATTGCATACCATTCACGTTTACACCTACATTACCAATGGCTGAGACTTGAGCGCCTTTGGCTTCTCCGCCACTGATATTGAGCAGGGTGGAAACTTGTGCTCCGTTCAGTTTCTCGGCAGATACGTTCATCAGTCCGCCGATAGCGACGCCATTTTGTGATTTTCCGGCAATGTTGGCCAAGCCGGCTATCTGAACTCCTTGGGCTTTGTTGCCGGCCAGATTCATCAGACCGCCGATGATAACTCCTCTTGATATGTTTCCGGCAATGTTGCCTAATCCGGAAATTTGGATACCGTTGGCTTTCCCTCCGGCAACATTCATCAGTCCGCTGAGCATGATGCCATTGGCATTGCCTCCGGCTACATTGGCAATACCTCCCAGTTGGAAACCGGAGGCGTGGCGTCCGGTAATGCTGGCAAGGCCGGAGATTTGGAAACCCGTCATATCGTTTTGTACAACACTGGATACAGCGTTGATACCGATTCCTTTCAGTTGATAGATATTTGTAAGCAGACCGATATTCAGATAAGTGGTTTTGACACTGTCTTTCTTCGCGGAAATGTTCAAGGAGATGTTGGGGCCTTTTTTAAGCTTGTCCTTTTTCTGGGCAAAAGCAGGAGTTGACATACCTGCACAATATCCTAAAAGGAGTATTGCTGCTATACGCATATTCATTTTCATACATTTTTAGTTTCTTGGGTGCAAATGTAATAAAAATGTAGATATAAGGGGGAATTATGGGGAGAATTGATCGGGGTGCAAGAGTAAAATTATGTTTTGTATTGTCTCCTTTCACGCATCATGATCCAGGTGTCCATATATGCGGATGTATAACCTGTAACATCTATAATGTATAGCCTGCAACATCTATAATCTTCAGACTTATACATTATATATGTTGCAGGCAGGTTCTTTTTCTGTCAGGTGTTATTTTACTTCCTGATATAAGAAACGTTTGATACTCTTTTTAGGAGTTTTCTCGAATTCTTCCGGATAGATTTTTACACGGGCTATTTGTGAATATGCAGGAAGTTCTGTATTCAAGTTGATACGGTTCTCTTCCATAGCCTGTGCTATCGCGTCATTATCCAGCCCATGAGCAAAGGCATCGTCGAAATCGGGATAAACCAAAGCCGCCAGTTTGCTGTCTGCCTGCTGTATGATAATGCTTTCTGAAACGAACGGCATGTTATTCAATTTATCTTCAATCTCTTCCGGATAAATATTCTGTCCCGATGGACCCAACAGCATGTTTTTGCTGCGTCCCTTGATGGTAACGTTGCCTTCCGCATCCATAACACCCAGGTCACCGGTATGCAACCAGCCGTCCTTGTCTATCACCTCGGCGGTAGCTTCGGGATTCTTGTAATAGCCTAACATTACATTAGGTCCTTTGCATACTATCTCACCTACTATATTCTCAGGGTCGGGGCTCAATATTTTGACTTCCATACGAGGAGCCGCCTTTCCGCAGGAACCCGGCTTGAAATATTTCCAATCTTCATAACAGATAATCGGAGCACACTCAGTCATGCCATATCCCACGGTATAGGGGAAATCTATACTTTTCAGGAACTGCTCTATTTCTTGATTGAAGGCGGCACCTCCTACAATAATTTCGTAGAAATTACCTCCGAAGGCATTTATCATCTGTTCGCGGACTGTGGCTTTGATTTTATCATTGATGATAGGAACTTTCAGTAAAATCTTCATAGCCGGGGTTTCCAGTTTGGGCAGTACATTCTTCTTGATGATTTTTTCGATAATCAATGGAACGGCTACTACCAGATTGGGTTTCACTTCGGAAAAGGCTTGGAAGATGATTTTCGGACTGGGGGTACGGGTCAGGAAATAAATATGGCATCCCACACAGAATTCATAAAGGAACTCGAAAGCCAGTCCGTACATGTGTGCCATAGGGAGCATGGAAACCAGCTTGTCACCCGGATTCATTTTCAAGACATCAAAAGCGAACTGGGTATTCGACCACAATGCGCGGTAAGGAATCATCACTCCTTTGGAATAACTGGTCGTGCCGGAAGTATAGTTGATCACAGCCAGTTCTTCCGGTGTATCCCGGCGGTAGCTGACATGTTCCCGGCGGAAATTGCGCGGATATTTCTTTCCGAACAGTTCGTTCAGATGATCGCGTGCATAGTCCAATTTGGAACTGCGGGAAACTAGCAGGGTATAGTCATTCATCAGGATAACCCCTTCTAACAACGGCATGGCATTTTCATTCAGATTCTCCCATACCATATCGCCCACCATCAGCAGGCGTGCTTCCGAGTGATTGACTATATTATGAATGTTGTCCGATTTGAATTCGTGAAGAATGGGAACAATCACTGCCCCGTATGTAACGGCAGCCAGGAAAGTAACTCCCCAATGAGAACTGTTGCGGCCACAGACAGCTATCTTGTCTCCTTGCTTGATGCCGCTTAATTCGAAGATGATGTGTAGCTTTTCTATTTTGCGGGCTACATCTTTATATTGTAATGTGGCACCTTTATAATCTGTAAGGGCATCCAAGTCCCAGTTTTTCTTTATACTGTCTTCCAGGAAGGCAATAAAACTCTGCTCCATTGTATATACTCTTTTGTTTATATTTTGCACAAACTTTAATCAAATGTGCAAATATAAGACTTTCTTTGGAGCATACAAATTAAACAGAAGGAAAAATAGTGATTAGTGGTTAGTGGTTAATGAGCTGCGCTGTGATGTCGCATGGATATGAACCACTAATCACTAACCACTGATTTTTATTCTTTGCTGCTGAAATACTTCATGAACTGTGTACGTTCAAACGGATTGCTGGCTCCGGTAGACAGTGCGTTCATCGAGCTCTTGAATTCGCTGATGTCCTTGTAGCCTTGCCGGTTCATCCATTGGGTCATTTCATTTGTCATATCTGCAATGGCCTGATTGCCTCTTTGGTAGATGACACTGCACAGTTCTACAGCCGAAGCGCCTGCCAGAATTGCTTTGACTATCGCTTTTCCATCGTGCACACCGCCCGAGATGGCATAGTCTGTCTGAGGAACTTGTGCCGAAGCGATAGCAGTCCAGCGCAGTCCGTTGGACAAGTCGGCAGGAGTACTGAATACATCGCCTGCAGAATATGTCATGGTGTCGATATTGATATCCGGCTGGTAGAATCGGTTGAACAATACCACAGCATTGGCTCCGTTGGCATAAAGCTGGTTGATCAGTGCGATGGGGTTGGTCAGATTGCTGCCCAGTTTCACAATGACGGGGATGGAAATCTGTTTCTTGATACTGCTTACGATATCGATATGACGCTGTTCGAAAGAACCGTATTGATATTCTTTTTCGGTCTGCAAGGAAAGGATGTTGATTTCCAGTGCGTCGGCTTCTGCTGCTTCCACGGTACGGGCAAAGTCTGTCCATTCTGAGTTGCTGAAGCAGTTGATGCTGGCAATGACAGGAATGGTGCAAAGCTTTTTAGTCTGTTCAATCAATGAAATATATTCGTTCAATGCATGAGAGCGTACATATGTGCTCAAGTAGTCATCTCCTTCGGGAGAGCCATAAGTAGCCATGTGATGTGCTTCCATCATGATCTGCTCTTCGAAAACTGATTTCAAAACAATGGCTCCGGCGCCTGCCAGCTCCAGTTTCTTGTTCTTTTCAGCGCTGTTTGTAAGGCTGGAACTGCTGATGATTATAGGATTGCGCAGTGACAACCCGGCAAAAGTGGTTTTTAATTGAGTCATATAAATAGTAGTTTTAATAGTTTCGTTCTCCAAAGATTTTGCTTCCTACCCTGACTAGTGTACTTCCGGCTTCCACTGCCAGCGGATAATCGTGTGACATACCCATGGAAATTTCTTTAAAGTATTCTGAATCAGAAAAATAGTTCTGCTTTATTTCTTTGAAGAATGTATTTAAGGAACAAAATTCTCTTTTGATTTGTTCGTCGTCATCCACATTGGTCGCCATACCCATCACTCCTGATAAGCGGACATTTTTCAAATCCTTCCATCCGCCTGTATCCAGCATTTCCCTGCATTCGTCAAAAGAGAAACCGAACTTCGTTTCCTCTTGGGCGATATGTATCTGCAATAAACAAGGGATGACGCGATGGACTTTGGAAGCTTGTTTATTGACTTCAACCAACAATTTATACGAGTCTATGGCATGTATCATAGCTACATAAGGGGCCATGTATTTGACTTTGTTTGTTTGCAGGTGGCCGATGAAATGCCATTCAATGTCTTTGGGCAGGGTTTCATATTTCTGAGTCATTTCCTGCACGTGGCTCTCACCGAAAATACGCTGGCCGGCAGCATACGCTTCTTCCAACGCCTCGTTGGGATGGAATTTGGATACGGCTACCAGGCGGACACCCGCAGGCAGTTCGGAAAGAACTTCTTTTAAATTTGCTTGAATGCTCATTATCTGTTATACTTTCTATTTTTTTATCAGGCTTTATTCGGTTTTTCCGGCATCCGGAAATTCAGGTTTCACATCCGGTTCGGCTTCGTATGGGTAAACATCCATGATGGCGGTTTCGGCTACGGACGCAATCACGTAGTCTGCCATTGTACCTTTCATTCCTTCGTCCAGTTTCTTTACAGCGTCGCGAAGGTCGGAAGCTTGTACCAGTACGGTAGTGGAGGTCTTTTTCTCTGCTCCGCTTTTTTCGTCCAGCGTAATGAAGAACAGCTTGCACTTAAACCAGCGGTCGGCTGCATCTTCTTCAGAGGGGAACAGTTCGCTGTAGTTGGCGCGTTTGATGTCCGAAACAGTGAACTCGCCGCTGATATACGGAGTGATTTCTTCAATAATACGGGCTTCTGCTTCAGTAAAGCTCAGCGCGTCAACCAAATAGGGTTCCGTTACTTTCTTATTCATGCCGTTTTCCATGACTTTTTCGTAACGTATCTTACATTCAAACCAAGTATGCATCATAAAAGTTTATTGTTTTATTGAATATTAAATTGGATACAAAGATACAATTTATTTAATCTTCGTCTCCCATTTTACTTAATTTCTTCATGCTTTCCTTATTCCACTAGTTTGCAGCTGTTCAATTGCATGAATTCGTGAATCACTTTTTCATGATCGCCCATTAATATGATGTGATGGTTACCCAAAGGATTACGCATAAAATAGTCTACGGGTTTGTCCAGTTTGATTCTTGCCTGGGTGCGGCAGGCATTGATGTAGTTGGTATTTTCTATCAGTTGGCCTGTGGAAACGAAATACTCGTCCAGACACTCTCCCGCGCATTTTATCATCGTGATGCCTCCCGGATGCAGAATACCCTGTATGGCTATCCCGGTCTCCGTTTCAAAATGATTCCGGATGATAAACTGATCCACCATTTTGGTGGCAATCGTACAGTGAGCCATCACTATTTCGTTCTGGTCATCGTTGATGAATGCCGGATTCGCCATGAATCCTGCCTGGCCGGTCAGTGTCTTGGCGATGAGCAGAGTAAAGATGGATTGCAAGTCTCCTTCACATCCGGCCGGGATGCCTTCATCATTCAGCAGGGCAAGTGCCAGACATCCGGTAGTTCCTAATTTCTCAATCAACGAGAAGCAGGAGAGGGTTACCGCATCCAGCTTTTTCTTTTCGCAGATTATTTTCACGGCCTGATAAAGACGCATGGCTTTCAGCAAATCTTCCGGAGTTCCTTCCCGGCAGGCAATGGCACGGTTGGCAAATACGGACGCCTCATATCCTATATCATCATCCTTTATCTGATAAAACAGACAATACACTTCCTCCATGGGGATATCAATGAACTCTATTCCCCAGCGGCGTTTGGCAAGCAGGTAATCTACATTGCTGGCCACCAGCCACGGAGAAGAATATCCAACAACTCCTATTCGTTTTCCTCTTACCTCGCGCTGGGCGGCGAAAGCCTTGTGATGATCTATCAGTTGTTTCACCATATTGGGGATAGTGCCATGAATAATATGTACTTTCATTCCTTTGCTTCGTATCCATGTAGCTATTTCCAGGGAAGCAGCCAGTGAGTTCTGTTGTCCGTCGGTCAGCAGATGGATAGGATAGGGAAGTAGTTCGAAGTGTTGGGTGACCATTTTTTCTACCCCGCCCGAAGCGATGAAAGCCATCCGGTAGGCATCTGCCGGAATACTTGCAGCCTCTGTATAAGGTACCAGATGAAGCGTGAAAAACTTCTCGATTTCCACAAATAAATCTTTATGGCAATCATATACAGATTCAATTCTGTTCAAGGAGGACTGGAAGGTTATCAGGTATAGATTCATTTGATATTTTGCTTTGTTTTACTGGAACAAACTTACATGTTTTTTTTTAATAACCCTAAAAAATGCGCATTAAGATAACAAAGATTTAAATTCTTAATTAATTGTTTGCTCGGTTGGTTGCGAAAGTCTATCTTTGCACTTCGATTAAATAATTTTTATAACATTATGCCAATAATATCCATCAGAGGAAACGAGATGCCCGCATCGCCAATTCGCAAATTGGCACCGCTGGCCGATGCTGCAAAACAGAGAGGAATTCATGTGTATCACCTGAATATCGGTCAGCCCGACCTGCCTACTCCGCGAGCGGCCCTTGATGCGATTCGTAATATTGACCGTACCGTTTTGGAATATAGTCCCAGCCAGGGATACCGCAGCTATCGCGAGAAACTGGTGGGTTATTATAAGAAATATGACATCAACTTGTCTGCCGATGATATCATCATCACTACCGGAGGTTCGGAAGCGGTGCTGTTTGCTTTTCTGAGTTGCTTGAATCCGGGAGATGAGATCATTGTGCCGGAACCTGCCTATGCCAACTATATGGCGTTTGCCATTTCGGCCGGAGCCGTGATCCGCACGGTGACGACTACCATCGAGGAAGGGTTCTCCCTGCCGAAAGTGGAGAAGTTCGAGGAGTTGATAAACGAACGCACAAAAGCTATTCTGATCTGTAACCCGAATAATCCGACCGGCTATTTGTATACCCGCCGCGAGATGAACCAGATTCGTGACATGGTGAAGAAGTATGATCTTTACCTGTTCTCGGATGAAGTGTACCGCGAGTTTATCTATACCGGTTCTCCTTATATCTCTGCCTGTCACTTGGAAGGCATTGAAGAAAATGTGGTACTGATAGACTCGGTGTCCAAGCGTTATTCCGAATGCGGTATCCGTATCGGTGCGTTGATTACCAAGAATAAGGAAGTGAGAAATGCCGTCATGAAGTTCTGCCAGGCGCGTCTGAGTCCTCCTTTGATCGGTCAGATTGCTGCCGAGGCTTCATTGGATGCCCCCGAAGAGTACACACGCGAGACGTATGACGAATACGTGGAGCGCCGTAAGTGCCTGATTGACGGGCTGAACCGTATTCCGGGCGTTTATTCGCCCATACCGATGGGTGCATTCTATACGGTTGCCAAATTGCCGGTAGACGACAGCGAGAAGTTCTGTGCATGGTGTCTGTCGGAATTCAACTATGAAGGCGAGACGGTCATGATGGCTCCGGCTGCCGGATTCTATACCACTCCCGGTGCAGGCCGTAATGAGGTGCGTATTGCCTACGTGTTGAAGAAAGAGGATCTGGTCCGTGCGTTGTTCGTACTGCGTAAGGCATTGGAAGCATATCCCGGAAGGGTAGAAGACTGATATGGACTGGAAGCTCTTTATTGCCAGACGCATCTATCGCAGCAATGAGGGTGGAAAAGAGGTGTCCAAGCCTGCCGTCCGCATTGCTATGCTGGGCATAGCAATCGGGCTGGCCGTCATGATTGTGTCGGTAGCGGTGGTGATCGGTTTCAAACATGAGGTACGCGACAAGGTGGTAGGCTTGGGGTCCGATATCGTAATAACGAACTTCGACTCCCAGCAATCTTATCAGACGGTTCCCATCGTTGCCAACGACAGTTTGCTCCATCTGTTGAAAACACTGGAAGGAGTGAAGCACGTGCAGCGCTATTCCACCAAGCCGGGAATGATTATGACAGACGACAGCTTTCAGGGAATGGTACTGAAAGGTGTTTCTCATGAATACGACTGGAGGTTTTTAAAGAATCATTTGCAGGAAGGGGAAATTCCTGTTTTCTCGGATACTGCCTCTACCAATAAGGTATTGGTGTCCCGCATTATTGCCGACAAGCTTCATCTGAAACTGGGTGATAAAATCTATACCTATTATATAGAGGATAATGTGCGCGCCCGCCGTCTTATTGTCGCCGGCATCTATCAGACCAATTTTTCCGCATACGATGATTTGTTTCTGATAACCGACTTATATACGGTGAACCGTTTGAATGGCTGGCAGAAAGGGCAGGTGAGTGGTATGGAACTGGAAGTGAATGAGTATAGCCGGTTGGAGCCGGTGAAAGAGGAAATCCGTGCACGGGTGGATACGCAGGTGGATGCATACGGAGGTACTTACTATACTCAGACGGTGGAGGAAGTCAATCCTCAGATATTTGCATGGCTGGATTTGCTGGATATGAATGTGTGGGTTATCTTGTTTCTCATGACGGGGGTGGCCGGATTCACCATGATATCCGGTTTGCTGATTATCATTCTGGAGCGTACCAATATGATCGGGGTGCTGAAAGCATTGGGAGCTGATAATTTTGCTATCCGTAAGATATTCCTCAGTTTTTCTGTATTCTTGATAGGCAGGGGGATGCTATGGGGAAATATCATCGGGGTGGCATTATGCTTTATTCAATCTCAATTTCATCTTTTCAAACTGGACCCTGCCACTTATTATGTAGATCGTGTTCCTGTTGAATTCAACATTTGGATTTATTTGTTGCTGAATGTCTGTACTTTGCTGGTGTCGGTGCTGATGCTTGTCGGGCCGTCATTTCTGGTGACGCGTATTCATCCGGCAAAATCTATTCGGTTTGAATGAGAAGATTCTCTTTCTGCGTTTTCCGTATATCCGGTATTAATCCTTTTTTCCTATAATGCTAAGGTCTTTTTCCCTTATGATTAAGTCTTTTTATGCGGTAATGTACTACAGTCTCCTACAGTGAATCGTATAGTCCATTATAGTGGACTGTACGGTCTGATGTAATGGACTGTACAGTCTGTTGTGAAAGTCTGTAGTAGTTGATAGAAAGAAAAGACCTAATTGTTAGGAAGAAATGCTTTAGTCGGGCGGATGTGTTAGAACCAACCCTGCTGCGAATTCGTGACAGGGCCGGTTCTTTATAGAGAGAATGTAAAGTTACGTATAGTATGTCACTTCCTTCAGTTCACAGTTTGCAGAAGAAAGAAACGAAGAAAGGCATGCTTATGTTTATCAGTATGCCGTGGACGATGGCCACGGGTACGGCTTCCGGTCCGGAGCAGCGTGCGATGGCTGCCAGGGAAATGTCGGAAGAACCGATGCCCGCCGCCGAGATAGGCGCCAGATAACCGAAATATTTGCGGAAAAGGGGAGCTCCTATCAAGGCGGTCATTTCCCGGAAAATATTGGATAGTAGTGCGATGGTCCCCAATTCGGTAGCAAGCTGCACACCGATGGAGGGGGATTTGATCTGCGTGATAAGGATGGAGGAAACGGAATAATAGGAGAATCCGCTTCCGACAGCCATGCAGTCGAAAATACTCCAGCGGCTCAAGAGAAAGCCTCCGATGGCGGAAAACAGCAGAGTGCCGCTTACGGTGGCAAGGGGTACAAGCAGTGTTCTGAAATTGAGGGATAAGACAAACTGCCTGAGGTTGCGGTTGCTTCCAAGATTAATGCCGAGTAACAGCATCAGTACATATAGTACATATACAGAGGTTTGGTGTACGTCGAAGTCCACCGCATAGCTGACTCCGGCTACGCAGCCAAACAAGAAAAAGGCTAGAGTTACAAGACTACTTTTCACCGCTTGCCCCCTTTCCTTTGAAAAAGATGTGGTATACTGCAAGGGAGGCCATCATGCTGCCCAATATGCTTAATGAGGAGATGACGGCTGCCTGGCCGCAGAAGTAACCAAGATTGTCAATAATCAGTCTGTTAAGACCAATAGAGAGACCGAGTAAGAAAAGTAGCAGACAGACCACGATATGGATGAGAGGAGTGATCTTGCGTACTTGGGATTTGTGGCGTAAGGGATAGCCTATAAGGACTCCGACAGCCATTATAGAAATGAAAGTAAACATGAGATTCAACTGTTTTTCTGATTTTACAATATTACTTATAACACGCTTTTGGACAAACGCATTTACGGTATATTGGTAAAGTTGAAAGAACGGATGGACCAGATTATTTTCATACTTATGCTTTCAATTTGAAACTTTTTGTTGTTTTTAAAACGGGTGCAAAAGTAGAATAATTGTCTTTAATATGCAAATAATATACATATTAAATCTTATTGAAGCGAAATATGATATAAAACAAACAATATTTGTGATATTTCGTTGTAAAACGAAGGTTTTAAATTGTTACATTTATAGTTTTACCGAATAATATTGCATGTGCATGGGTGGGTGAAAACAATGAAAAAGGGGCTGTTTGGGGTGTGTTAGAGAATATGAAGCGATAAAAGGTTTCAATTTGTTATGCTGGATAATGTGATACTCTTCTGTTTTTTCAGGCAGTGATTACATTGGTGGAAAAGTGTTTCTTGCATAACCTTTCTTGGCGGATAAAAACAAATCAGGGTTTGTATAAACAAGCCCTGATTTGTTTTTGTCGGATCAAGATGGATAACCGGATTTAGAATTCAAATTTTTCTAATTTCATCTTGCCCAATTCTTGCAATTTAGGAACCAAGGTTATAAAATGTGCAGCTTTTTCGTGTGCATCCAGTGACTCAGCATCTTTCCATGTTTCGCAAATCATAAGGACATCTTTCCGTGTCGCGCTCTCAAAGATATCATAAGCGATGCAACCCTTGTCGTTTAAAGATTGCGCTACCAATTCCTTTGCTGTTTCTAAGACAGCATTGCGGTTACTCTCGTTTACTTGGATAAAAACATTTAATCTGATCATAATTCGTATTATTAAATTAAGAAATGTATAGTTGGTTTCATTCTCTTTTTATTTTCTCATAAACTCATTTTTCCGTCTGAATTTACGTTGTAATTTGAATACCCCATTCCATGCAGGTTGCAGAAAATCGAATAAGGGGAGTAGTGCACAGAACTTCCGTTCGCCAAAAACTTTGGCGGTTTTTCTGAAAACAATCAGTTGCATCGTGAAGCGTGCTGACCATAGCAAAACGGCAATGCCTGCAATAGTCCATTGGTGGAGAAGAATACTGGTGGTTATAGTGGCGATGATGGCTGTATAGAACAAGAATCTGCTGCAAGTCTCAAATCCCATGAGATAACGGGCGGTTCCATGAAATAACCGGCTGGTAGCCGCATAGCTTATTTTCTCTTCACACCATATTCTTTTATATTTAGGCATGGCGATTCGCATCAGACTTTCAGGGCTGGCTTCAACTCGTGTATTGTGTGCACGGGCTGTTTCATTGATGAACAAATCATCTTCTCCACGTTGCAGATTCAGGTGGGAGGCAAATCCCTTCTGCTTGTAGTACAGCGTTTTCCGATAAGCCATATTCCGTCCTGTGCCCATGTAGGGATGTCCGGACACAGCCATACCCAGATAACGCATAGAATTCAGCAACGTGTCGAAAGTGATTTTCTTATTAAACCATCCCGGTACTTTTTCGTAGTTGCTGTAGCCTAAAACGATTTCGGTGGCAGGTGTGAAATTACGTGCCATCTGTTTCAGCCATTGATTGCTTTGCGGACGGCAATCGGGTTCGGTAAATACCAGCCATTCATGGCGGCTGGCTTTAATTCCCATTGTTATTCCCAGTTTCTTGTGGCTGATGTAGCGTGCACTGTCGGGGATAAAGGTATGATAGAGATTGGGATATTTGTCTTCCAGTAATTTCAACGTATTGTCACAATCATCTGCCGGGCGGTCGTAAATCACAATCACTTCGAATTCCGGATAGTCCTGCTCTAAAATAAATGGGAGGTTTTCTTGTAATTCGTGGGCTGCGTCTTTTGCCACAATGATGACAGACAGTGGAGGATTTTGGGTATTTATATCAGTGGCATATGCTGTTTCTCTGCTGTGAGTGTATAGTTTGTTATATAGCCCCAGATAGTAAACGGCCTGCGTGGTGAATAAGGCTCCCGAAGCTATTGGTAAGATTGTATCTATGGTGAATGGTTCCATGTGTGATCTGTTTTAAAAACGTGCAAAAATACAGCAAATAATTGAATTGTAGCAGGATGAATATTCTTTATTTATTCAAAAGTTCAGATTTAATTATAATTTAATGTTAAAAGTGTGTTTCCGTGAATATTTTTCAAGTATAATTGCTATATTTAAGGAAGTTAACTGAAACCTGTAACAAGTCCTGACCAACGGGCAATTATTATGAGAATACAATTTGAGATTAAAGAAAGTTTGATCAATATACTTGATCAGCTTATGCATTCCGACTTTTGGGCTACGGAAATCAAGGAAGATGAGTCAGGAAAGAAGATTATCAAGATTAAAGACTTGGCTTATAACTTAGAAGCCGTGGCCGAGGTGATGGGGAATGAAATTTTTATTAGAACTGCTTTGTCTAAGTACACGTATCGTATTTATGAGGTGAAGGGGGAGTGCTGGTGCGAGTATGTGGGGGCCTATCGCGGTTTTTTGGAACAGAAGCTCCTTCCAATAATTACTCCGAAGGAAAATCTGTTGGAATGTGAGGTGCTGGATAGTTCCATATTAGGAGGCAAACAGAAAACTTTGCGTGAGTATGCGGAAGATAATTTAAAGCTAAAGAAGTTCCGTGAACAGAATTTTGGTAATAATGGATTTTCAAAAGCGGATCATCCACGGCGTGTGTATGATGAATTTATAAAAGAAGATTTCATTCCGGAAGATAAATAGGGACATTCATTAAATATTACAAAATCAGCCAACTAATTCATACACAAAGTATTGCGAATTAGTTGGCTTTTTTGTATCTTT
>OIIW01000134.1_pt1 | contig 24035 bp, 15 predicted proteins | sample 1583411 | NCBI WGS metagenome assembly OIIW01 (sample SAMN02674605, study PRJEB24791) | human gut metagenome, SKBSTL067 | isolation source: stool | host: Homo sapiens | place: USA
GGCTTATGTCATGAACCGCCTGCTGAAGAACGTCCTGTTCTCCAGCGTCGGCACGGCCAGCGGCCGCTACCCCAACTCCAACGGTATGGAGGCCTTCGGCAAGACCGGTACGGCCAGCGACGAGAAGGACCTGTGGTTCGTGGGCGGCACGCCCTACTACGTCACCGCTGTGTGGTGGGGCTATGATGCGCCCTACGACATGACCAAGACCCTCGGCAAGCAGCAGGCTAAGACCCGCACCTGCGTCATGGCATGGAAGGCCCTGATGGAGCAGGTGCAGGCAGACCTGCCCTATAAGGCATTCCCGACGGCAGACGGCGTCGTGGAGCGCAGCTACTGCACCCAGAGCGGACTGCTGGCCAGCGGCTCCTGCCCCAGCACCGCAGTGGGCTACTACCGCGCCGACGACCTGCCCGATGTCTGCAACTACTCCCACGGTCAGGCCGCTGTGTCCAGCGCTCCCCTCACGTCGGAGCCGGATACCACTGGCCTCGACACCGACTGAGCAAAAAACTCATACTTTTGCGGCATCGGATAGCAATTCCGGTGCGCTGAGAGGGCACTTCACGGCACAAAACTGGATAATCTGACAAAAAAGCATCCGGTCTCTTGCAATGCAGGGGGCCGGATGCTATTATATTCCCTGTAAGAACACTTGTGTTTGTGAGGTGAACAAGTTGGAACGCCGTTTTTATCTGGTGGACGCGGAGGTCCTGCCCGAGGTCTTCCTGAAAGTGGTCAAGGCCAAGGAGCTTCTGGCAAGCGGGGAAGTGCGCAGTATCTCGGCTGCCACCCGCAGCGTGGATCTTTCGCGCAGTGCTTTTTATAAATATAAGGACTGCATCTTTGATTCCGAAAATGGCCGCGAGGTCGTGACCGTAATGGCAACGCTCCGGGATGAAACAGGCGCGCTGCAAAGCCTGCTGGCGGGCATCAGCGCCGCCGGGGCAAGCATTGTTACCATCAACCAGTCCACGCCGGAAAACGGTGCTGCGCTGGTTGCCGTTACCATCCGTACCGATACCATGCAGATGACCCCTGAGGAGCTGACGGAGCGGTTGAGCCGCCAGCGCATGGTGGTGGGCGTGCACTGCGGGTATAACCTGTAAGGGCACCAAGAACAGTTAGGAAATAGGAACGAGGGTTGAACTATGGCAAAGATCGCGATTTTAGGCTTTGGCACGGTGGGCAGCGGCGTGTACGAGGTGCTGTGCCGCAACGCCGCCGGTGTTTCCCGCCGGGCCGGTGAGCCGGTGGAGGTCAAGTACATCCTTGACCCCAAGGATTTCTCCGCTCATCCGGCGGCAAACCTCTTCATCAAGAACTTCGATACCATTCTGGAAGACCCGGAGATCCGGGTGGTGGTGGAGACCATCGGCGGCACCCGCTTTGCATACCCCTATGTCAAGGCCTGCCTCGAGAGCGGCCGCAGCGTGTGCACCTCCAACAAGGAGATGGTGGCCACCTACGGCGCGGAGCTGCTGGCGCTGGCCAAGGCACACAACTGTGCCTTCCTGTTCGAGGCCTCCGTGGGCGGCGGCACCCCCATCATCACCCCCATGCACCAGTGCCTGGCCGCCAACGTCATCACCGAGGTGGAGGGCATCGTGAACGGCACCACCAACTTCATGCTGACCAAGATGGTGCGGGAGAACCTGGGCTTTGACGAGGCCCTGAAGATCGCGCAGGAGCTGGGCTACGCCGAGACCAAGGACCCCGGCGACGATGTGGACGGCCGGGATGCCTGCCGCAAGATCGCCATCCTGTCCTCGCTGGTCTGCGGCCACCAGATCTACCCCCAGAACATCCCCACCCGGGGCATCCGGGACATCACCGTGGCCGATGTGGCTGCGGCGGAGCGGCTGAACTGCGTCATCAAGCTCATCGCATGGATGAAGCGGGGCGACGACGGCAGCGTGGCCGCCGGTGTGGAGCCCTGTCTGGTGCCCAAGAGCCACCAGCTGGCCGGTGTGGACGATGTGTTCAACGCTGTGCTGGTCAAGGGTGATATGCTGGGCGACGTGGTGTTCTACGGCAAGGGCGCGGGCAAGCTGCCCACCGCCAGTGCCGTGGTGGCCGATGTGGTGGATGCCCTCAAGAATGGCTCCAAGGTCCACGACAGCCTGTTCTGGCAGCCTGCGGAGCCGGTGGAGGGGATGCTCACCGACCCGGCTCCCGCCGCATATTATGTGCGTGCAGCGGGCGTTGCTCCCGCCGTGGTGGAAGCCATCTACGGTAAGGGCCGTGTGGTGGATGAGCACTTTGACGGCTGCTCCTATCTGGTGGAGCAGGCCGATGCAAAGGCCATGGCCGAGGCAGCCCGCAAGGTGGAGACCGTGGGCGGCAGCGTGAAGCTGGTGCTGAAAAAGCTGCCCGAGGAAGCGTGAGAAAAGGGGACGGACCATGAAGATCAAAGTTTCTGTTCCGGCCACCAGCGCCAACGTAGGCTCCGGCTTCGACGCGCTGGGTCTGGCCGTGACCCTGTACAACACCGTGACCTTTGAGGAGAGCGATAAGCTGGACATCTCTGCGGCGGACGGCACCCGCATCCCCCGCAACGAGAGCAATCTGGTGTACCGCTCGGCCAAGGGCCTGTTCGACAAGGTGGGCAAGAAGATCCCGCCCCTGAAGATCGTGCAGACCAACCCCATCCCCATGGCCCGGGGCCTGGGTTCTTCCTCGGCCTGCATCATCGCGGGCCTGCTGGGCGCGAACCGGATGCTGGGCGATGTGCTCAACACCCAGGAGCTGCTGACGCTGGCCACGGCCATTGAGGGCCACCCCGACAACGTGGCCCCGGCCCTGCTGGGCGGTTTGACCAGCAGCGTCTTTGAGGACGGCGTGGTCTACTCCGTCAAACGGGATGTGGACCAGAGCCTCTGCTTTGCGGCCATCGTGCCGGACTACAAGCTGCTGACGGAGGCCGCCCGCGCGGCCCTGCCCAAGCAGGTGGCCCACAAGGATGCCGTGTATAACCTTTCCCGGGCCGCGCTGGTGCCTGCCGCCTTCTGTGAGGGCCGGCATGACCTGCTGGGCATTGCCACCGAGGATAAGCTCCACCAGCCCTACCGGATGCCCCTGATGCCCGGTTCCCGGGAGGTGTTCGGGCTGGCAAAGCAGTGCGGGGCAAAGGCCGTGTATGTATCGGGTGCCGGTTCCACCGTGATGGCGGTGGCCGAGCGCCCGGAGGCTGAGCGCTTTTATGCCGGGCTGCGTGCCGGGCTGGAAACGCTGGAAGGCCTGGATGGATGTGAAGCATTTACACTGTTAGAGCTGGATGCAGATAATACCGGCGCAACTGTGGAATGATATAAATTGGGAGAAACTAGAGGAGAGTGACAAACTATGGCGTTGATCGTACAGAAGTTCGGCGGTTCTTCGGTGAAGGACCGGGACCGTATCTTCAACGTGGCCCGCATCGTGGCCAACACCCACAAGGCGGGCAATGACGTGGTGGTGGTGGTGTCTGCACAGGGCGACACCACCGACGACCTGATCGCAAAGGCTGCTGAGATCACCCACAACCCTTCGGCCCGTGAGATGGATATGCTGCTGGCTGCCGGTGAGGAGATCAGCATCGCGCTGCTGGCCATGGCTCTGAACGAGCTGGGCTGCCACGCCACCAGCCTGACGGGCTGGCAGGCGGGCTTCCGCACCGACCGTGCCTACACCAAGGCACGCATCACCCGCATGGAGACCGAGCGCATTTCCTCCGAGCTGGAGCGCAACCGCGTGGTGGTCGTGGCAGGCTTCCAGGGCCTGAACAAGCTGGATGATATCACCACCCTGGGCCGCGGCGGCTCTGATACCAGCGCCGTGGCCATTGCAGCGGCCCTGCACGCAGACCGCTGCCAGATCTACACCGATGTGGAAGGCGTTTACACCGCAGACCCCCGCAAGGTGCGCAACACCCGCAAGCTGGACGAGATCACCTTCGACGAGATGCTGGAGCTGGCCTCCCTCGGCGCACAGGTGCTCAACAACCGCAGCGTGGAGCTGGCCAAGAAGTATAATGTGGAGCTGGAGGTCCTCTCCAGCCTGAACCCCGTGCCCGGCACGGTCGTCAAGGAGGTTGTAAAAGACGTGGAAGGTATGCTGATCAAGGGTGTTGCAAAGGACACCGATGTTGCTGTTATCACTATCCTGAATGTTCCCGATGAGCCGGGCACCAGCTTCAAGATCTTCGGCCTGCTGGCCCAGAAGAACATCAACGTGGATATCATCCTGCAGTCCACCGGCCGCGACGGCAAGAAGGATATCTCCTTCACCTGCGCCGAGGGCGAGGCTGAGACCGCCATGCGGGTGCTCAAGGAGAGCGGCAAGTTCAAGGATGCCACCTGCGACGAGACCTGCGCAAAGGTCTCCATCGTGGGTGCCGGTATGCAGAGCCACAGCGGCGTTGCCTCCAAGATGTTCGAGGCACTCTCCAACAACAACATCAACATCAAGATGATCTCCACCAGTGAGATCAAGATCTCCTGCATCATTGACCGTGACGATGCTGACAAGGCGGTCAGCGCCATCCACGATATGCTGTTTGACTGATTGACAGGACTGCTGGTGCTCTGGAAAACCCCACCGTCATTGCTTCGCAATGCCACCGCCCCTAATAGGGGCGGCCTTGGCAAAGAGGGCGAGCTTTACGAAATGCCAAGGGCCCCACTACTAGGGGGGCTGTCGCCGCAGGCGACTGGGGGGTTGAGCCCCAAAGCTTTACCTTTGCGGCCCGACAAAAACAACTGATTTTTTTCCATTCACCGGGCCTATACTTTGCTGTGTATGAAACAATACAGCAAGGAGCAGAGCATGAGCATTTGGGAAGCATTCGGCATGGGCAGACACAAGGGGTTTTCGCGGGAGGCAGGGCTGCTGCTGGACGAAGCCGTGGAGCTTGCGGGCAGCATGGGCTGTGCCCGGGCGGATACCGGGCACCTGCTGCTTGCCATGCTGCAGACCGACCGCGGCCCGGCGGGGCGGTTTCTGGCGGGCAAGAACATCACCGAGCCCGCCGTGCGCCGTCAGCTGGCCGAGGGCCGCACCAGCCCGGCCCGCCAGCTGGACAGAAAGGCGCTGGCCCCAGACCTGCGCCGGGCTATGGATTATGCCCTCATCGGGGCACAGAACGCCCACCTGCCCAAGGCGGAGCCGGAGCACCTGCTCTGTGCCATGCTGGAAGATACCGACTGCGCGGCGGGGGTGCTGCTGGCCTCCATGGGGGTGCAGCTGGCCGAGGCCGTGCGGGAGTGCCGCCAGCTCTCGGGGCAGTTCATCCTGCCCGGCACGCCCCGGGCCAGCGCCATGCCCCGGGGCAGTCGTGCCAGCGATAAGTATTGCCGCGATCTGACCCGCCGCGCGGTGGACGGCGAGCTGGACCCGGTGTTCTGCCGGGATGCGGAGCTGGACCGGATGGTGGAGATCCTGTGCCGCCGCCAGAAGAACAACCCCTGTCTGGTGGGGGAGCCGGGCGTGGGCAAGACCGCGCTGGCCGAGGGTCTGGCCCAGCGCATCGCCGACAAGCAGGTGCCCCGGATGCTGCAGGGCCGTCGGCTGTTGGCGCTGGATATGGCCAGCCTCGTGGCGGGCACCAAGTACCGGGGCGACTTCGAGGAGCGGTTCAAGAACCTGCTGGAAGAGCTTGTCCGGGACGGCAGCGCCATCCTCTTTGTGGATGAGTTCCACACCATCGTGGGCGCAGGCGCGGCAGAGGGGGCCATCGACGCGGCCAGCATCTTAAAGCCGGTGCTGGCCCGGGGCGAGCTGCAGCTCATCGGCGCGACGACGAATCAGGAGTTCCGCACCCACATCCAGAAGGACGCCGCCCTCGAGCGCCGCTTCGGGCGGGTGCAAATTGAGGAGCCGACCCCGGAGCAGACGGTGGACATTCTGGAAGGGCTGGCCCCCCGCTACGAGCGCTACCACGGCGTCCGCCTGCCCAATGAGGCCCTGCGGGAGGCAGTGGAGCTTTCGGTGCGGTACCTGCCGGGGCGCTGCCTGCCGGACAAGGCCATCGACCTTGTGGACGAGGCCTGCGCGGCGGTGCGCATCCGGGCCGAGCGGGAGGGGGAGAAGGACCCCGCCCTGAGCCGGAAGGAGATCGCCCGGGTGGTGGCGCAGGCCAGCGGCGTGCCCGTGGAGCGGGTGGGGGAGAAGGAGCGGGAACGGCTGGACAAGCTGGAATCCCGCCTCAACGCCGAGATCGTGGGCCAGCAGAAGGCCGTGGCGGCGGTGGCCGGGGCCATCCGGCGCAGCCGCACCGGGCTGGGGGAGCCGGGCCGCCCCATGGGGGCCATGCTCTTTCTGGGGCCCACCGGCGTGGGCAAGACCGCCCTTGCCAAGGCCCTTGCCGCCAGCTGGTTCGGCAGCGAGAAGGCCCTGCTCAAGTTCGATATGTCGGAGTATCAGGAGCAGCACACCACGGCCCGCCTGCTGGGCGCGCCTCCGGGCTACCTTGGCCACGATGAGGGCGGTCAGCTCACCGAAGCCGTCCGCCGCCGCCCGTACAGCGTGGTGCTCTTTGACGAGATCGAAAAGGCCCACCCGGATATCCAGAATATCCTGCTGCAGATCCTGGAGGACGGCCAGCTCACCGATGCCATGGGCCGCAAGGCCGATTTCCGCAATACCATCGTCCTGCTCACCTCCAACCTGGGGGCACGCTTTCTGGCCGGGCAGAGCGCCCCGCTGGGCTTTGCGGCGGGCAGCGAGGCCGTGTTCGAGAAGCAGTCGGCCCAGGCCATTGAGGAAGCCAAGAAGTGGTTCCGGCCCGAGCTGGTGGGGCGGCTGGATGAGCTGATCGTCTTCCGCCCGCTGGAGGAGCAGAGCCTCTGCTCCATCGCCGAAAAGCTGCTGGGCCAGCTGGAAGCCCGTGCCGCCCGCAATGGGTATCAGCTGACCCATACGCCCCGAGTGGGGGCAGTGCTGGCCGCAAGGGCACGCTCGCCCTATGGGGCCCGGGAGCTGCGGCGGCAGGTGGACCGCGCCGTGGAACAGGCCCTCGCCAACCAGATCGCCTCCGGCACGGCCCACACCGGCCAGCACTGGACCGCCGACTGTACGGTGGATGGGGCAATCGTGTTGGAAGAGGGGGAAGTAGTAGAGCAAACCATCGGCTAAACCCCTCAGTCACGCTCCGCGTGCCAGCCCCCCTAATAGTGGGGCCCTTGGCATGGCGTAAAGCTTGCCCTCTTTGCCATGGCCGCCCCTACTAGGGGCGGTGGCATCCCGCAGGGATGACGGTGGGGTTTGACTCCAGCAGCAGCTTACGGACTTAACCCCCCAGTCGCCTGCGGCGACAGCCCCCACTAGTAGGGGGGCCCTTGGCATGGCGTAAAGCTCTGCCTCTTTGCCAAGGCCGCCCCTACTAGGGGCGGTGGCATTGCAAAGCAATGACGGTGGGGTTGATCGTCCCCCTTGCATCCTCCGGCGTTTTCGTTTATCATAGAGAAAGCGAAACGCCCCAAGGAGGAAACCATGCGCTATTTGTTTTTACTGAACCCCGCTGCGGGCAAGCAGGACTGCACTGTCCAGCTCATCCCGCAGATCAGAGCCGCTGCCGCCCGGGCCGGGTGGAGCGCGGCGGATTATACCATCCACACCACTGAATATGCGGGCCACGCCCGGGAGCTGGCCCGTGCCGCAGCCCAGGAGGCAGCGCAGGCAGGGGACAGTCTGCGTATCTGGACAGCGGGCGGCGACGGCACCTTCATGGAAGCCATGACCGGCGTGCAGGGCTTTGCCAACGCCGCCGTGGGCTGCCTGCCCTACGGCAGCGGCAACGACTTCCTGCGCACCTACGGCACCCGGGCGGAGTTCACCGACCTCGATGCCCAGCTGGCGGGCGGGGAAGTGACCATCGACCTGCTGGAGACCAGTCTGGGCCTGTCCGCCACCATCTGCGCGGCGGGTCTGGACGCGCAGGTGGCCTACGGCATCCCCAAGTTCCGGCGCATCCCCCTGTGCGGCGGCGAGGTGTCCTACCTGCTCTCCATCGTGGAGCAGCTCTGCGGGCACATCGGCCGCAGGGTCACCTTTACCATCGACGACGAGGAACTGACCGTGGACTGCCTGATGTGCGCCATCTGCAATGGCCGGGCCTATGGCGGCGGTTTCCTTGCCGCCCCCGAGGCCGACCCCGCCGACGGCTGGCTGGACGTGATGATCGTCCGCAGGGTGGGGCGGCTGACCATTGCCAAGCTGCTGGGGATGTACAAGAGCGGCCGGCATTTTGTGAACGGCCAGCTCACCGAGGAGGCAAAGCCCTACTTCCTCTACCGCCGTGCCCGGCGGGTGGCGCTGCGCCCCGCCGATGGCCGCGGCCCCATCGTTGCCACCGCCGACGGCGAGTGCGCCCCCTGTGATGCGGTGGAGGCTGTCCTGCGCCCCCTGAGCGGCCGCATCCTCCTGCCCGCCCCGGCGTATGAGCGGTTTGTGGCGAAACACGCCGTGGTATAAAATTTACAGAAATACGCTTGATTTATGAAGAATTCTATGATAGGATGAAGCCGTAAGAAGGTGTTTGGAAAAAAGCAGGAGGGATGGGGCTATGAACTGGTCGGATGCAGAGAAAAAAGAAAAGCGGCATCAGGAAGACCTTGACCGTCTGCGCAGTTTTCGCCCTATGGATGATACCTTTATGCGAGGGCTCTTTAAGGAAAATCTTCCGCTGGCAGAGTTGGTGCTTCGGATCATTACCGGAAAGCCTGATCTGATCCTGACAAAATGCGAGACACAGGCTGATATGAAGCGAGTGACCGGTGCGCGTTCAATCTGTCTGGATGCCTATGCAACCGACAGTGCGGGCAAGAAGTATGACATTGAGGTCCAGCGCGCGGACAATGGCGCAGACCCGCACCGGGCAAGATATCATTCCAGTGTGATGGACGTGGAAAATCTGGACGAAAAGCAGGATTATAAAGAACTGCCGGATACCTATGTTATTTTCATCACGGAAAATGATTACTACAAGGCTGGCGAGCCGGTCTATACGATCCAGAACATGAATCTGACGCTGAACCGCCCGTTCAATGATGGTGCCCATATCCTGTATGTGAATGGGGAATACCGGGATGATTCAGAAATCGGCAGGCTGATGCACGATTTCAATTGCACCAGCGCGGATGAAATGAATTTTGAACTGCTGGCAGAGAGAACACGCTATCTGAAAGAAAACCCGAAAGGAGTGAGCGAAATGTGTAAAGTGATGGAAGACCTGAGAGTGGAAAGCTATACGGAAGGCCGGGAGGAACAGGCCAGAATGATGGCACAGAAATTGTACCGAAAGGGATACTCCATTGAGGAGATCGCTGATATGGTGGAGTACAGTACCGAGAAGGTGGAGGAATGGCTCACGCCGAAAGCAGGTTGAAACAGGAGAAAAAGCGCCCGGGTATCGCAACGAAAAAATACGATATCCGGGCGCTTTTGCCTTGTCATAAATTCTTAACAAACAAATTTTGAGAAAACCCTTGATTTTTACCCCTGAGATGAGTACAATACACTTAGCACTCAGGGAAATGGAGTGCTAAACGCCCGGAGGGAGAAGCCCCGGGCCATGAAAAAGTTTCACTTTTATTTTTATAATAGGAGGGCAAGAACGATGAAGATCATTCCTCTTGCAGACCGTGTTGTTATCAAGACTGTTGAGGTCGAGGAGACCACCAAGGGCGGCCTCATCCTGACCGGCAGCGCCAAGGAGAAGCCCCAGGTGGCTGAGGTCGTGGCTGTTGGCCCCGGCGGCATCGTGGACGGCAACGAAATCAAGATGACTGTGAAGGTTGGCGATAAGGTCCTGACCAGCAAGTACTCCGGTACTGAGGTCAAGGTGGACGGCGAGGAGTGCACCATCGTGCGTCAGGGTGATATCCTGGCCATCGTGGAGTAAGTTTCCCCTCTGAAATTGAAATTTGAGCTTTGAAGGAGCGATTTGATTATGGCAAAACAGATCAAGCAGGGCGAGGATGCCCGCAAGGCACTGTGTGCCGGTATTGATACCCTGGCAAATACCGTGAAGATCACCCTGGGCCCCAAGGGCCGCAATGTGGTGCTGGGCAAGAAGTTCGGCGCACCTGTCATCACCAATGACGGCGTGACCATTGCCAAGGAGATCGAGCTGAAGGACGAGTTCGAGAACATGGGCGCACAGCTGGTGCGTGAGGTCGCAACCAAGACCAACGATGCCGCAGGCGACGGCACCACCACCGCAACCGTTCTGGCACAGGCCATGGTCACCGAGGGTATGAAGAACGTTACCGCCGGTGCCAACCCCATGGATATCCGCCGCGGCATGAGCAAGGCTGTTGCCAAGGCCGTTGAGACCATCAAGGCCCACAGCCAGAAGGTCAAGGACAGCAACGATATCGCCCGCGTCGGCACCATTTCTGCCGGTGACCCCGAGATCGGCCGCCTGATCGCCGAGGCTATGGAGAAGGTCACCTCCGACGGTGTCATCACCATCGAGGAGAACAAGACCACCGCCGAGACCTACAACGAGATCGTGGAAGGTATGCAGTTTGACCGCGGCTACCTGACCCCCTATATGGTCACCGATACCGACAAGATGGAGGCTGTTCTGGACAACGCCGCCATCCTGATCACCGATAAGAAGATCAGCGTCATCCAGGATCTGGTCCCCCTGCTGGAGCAGGTCATGCAGAACGGCATGAAGCTGCTGATCGTGGCTGAGGACATCGAGGGCGAGGCTCTGTCCACCCTGATCGTCAACCGCCTGCGCGGCACCCTGAACGTCTGCGCTGTCAAGGCTCCCGGCTTTGGCGACCGCCGCAAGGAGATGCTGCAGGATATCGCTACCCTGACCGGCGGCACCGTTGTGTCCGCTGATCTGGGCTATGAGCTGAAGGACGCTACCGTCCAGATGCTGGGCCATGCCCGCCAGGTCAAGGTCACCAAGGAGAACACCACCATCGTGGGCGGCGCAGGCGATAAGGATGCCATTGCAGCCCGCATTGCACAGATCCGCAACCAGATCGAGGCTTCCACCAGCGATTTCGACCGTGAGAAGCTGCAGGAGCGCCTGGCAAAGCTGGCCGGCGGCGTTGCAGTCATCAAGGTCGGTGCTGCTACCGAGGTCGAGATGAAGGATAAGAAGCTGCGCATCGAGGACGCTCTGAACGCAACCAAGGCTGCTGTTCAGGAAGGCGTTGTCGCTGGCGGCGGCACCGCTCCCATCAACGCCATCCCCGCTGTGCGCGCCCTGTGCGACACGCTGGAAGGCGACGAGCGCACCGGCGCAAAGATCGTCCTGAAGGCTCTGGAGGCTCCTCTGCGCCAGATCGCGAAGAACGCCGGCCTCGAGGGCAGCGTCATCATCGACAAGATCGTCTCTGCCAACAAGCCCAACTACGGCTTCGACGCTCAGAACGAGGTCTTTGTTGAGGATATGATCGCCGCCGGTATCGTTGATCCCACCAAGGTCACCCGTTCCGCTCTGGAGAACGCAGCATCCGTCGCTGAGATGGTGCTGACCACCGAGAGCCTGGTTGCTGACCTGCCCGAACCCCCCGCTGCTCCCGCAGCCGGTGGTGACATGGGCGGCATGGGCGGCATGTACTAATCACTGCCAAAAAGCCGCATGAATCCTTGATTTTTGGAGCGCGCAAAAGCGGATTTACGCCAAACTTACGCCACTTACGCCAAAAAATCAAGCGCATTATAAGGTAACAAATCGGCGCCTGCCGCAAAAAGCAGGTGCCGATTTTTGTGTCACGAAAAGCTGATGGATGCTGCACGCTACACACCGTCAGCTTTTTCGTTTACAGGGGAAAAAGTGGGTGGTATAATAGAAATAGAGTTTTGTAAGAGTGCTTTCATAGTCAAGGCTATAAAAAATACGGATAAGCATAAAGCCGGTGGATGATATGAAAATTCTGGATAACATTACCAATACCGTTCGAGATGATTTACGGGTCGAGATCAAAAAAGGCAGCAGGGTGTCTATTGCGGCAGCCTGCTTTTCAATGTATGCCTACAAAGAGCTAAAGAAGCAGCTGGAAACCATAGACGAGTTTGAATTTATCTTTACATCCCCCACGTTTGTGAAAGAAAAGGCTGAAAAGCAGAAGCGGGAGTTCTACATTCCCCGCATTTCTCGTGAAACGAGCCTTTATGGTACAGAGTTTGAAATCAAACTGCGCAATGAGATGACCCAGAGAGCCATCGCAAAGGAGTGTGCAGACTGGATCAGAAGGAAGGCTACGTTCAAATCGAACACCACCGGTGAAAATATGGCTGGCTTTATGACTGTGGATTCCGGCGCAGCACAGACCGCCTATATGCCGATTGGCGGATTTACGACAGTTGATATTGGCTGTGAGCGCGGAAATAACAGCTACAACATGGTCAACTGCATGGAGGCTCCGTTCGCACAGCAGTACATGAAGTTGTTCGATACCCTGTGGAACGACCGGGACAAAATGCAGGATGTCACAGATGTAGTACTGGAGAATATCAGCACGGCTTATGCTGAAAATTCCCCGGAGTTCATCTACTTTATGACGCTGTATCATGTGTTCAGCGAGTTTTTGGACGACATCTCAGAAGACGAACTGCCGAATGAGGCAACCGGATTCAAGCAGAGCAAAATCTGGAGTCTGCTGTACGACTTCCAGAAGGATGCGGTGCTTGCTATCATCAATAAGCTGGAAAAGTACAACGGCTGCATCCTTGCGGACAGTGTTGGCCTTGGCAAGACCTTTACCGCACTGGCAGTCGTAAAGTATTATGAGAATCGAAACAAGTCGGTTCTGGTGCTGTGTCCCAAAAAGCTGGCGGAAAACTGGAATACCTATAAGGACAACTATGTGAACAACCCGATTGCATCGGATCGGCTGAATTATGATGTCCTGTTCCATACAGACCTGTCCAGAAGCGGCGGAAAGTCGAATGGCCTCGACCTGGATCGCCTGAACTGGGGCAACTATGATCTGGTCGTCATTGATGAATCGCACAATTTCCGTAATGGAATCGGAACTCATAGCAAGACGCAGGACAATCGTTACCAGCGGCTGATGGATAAGGTGATTCGTGCCGGAGTCAAGACCAAGGTGCTGATGCTTTCGGCAACGCCTGTCAACAACCGCTTTGTTGACTTGAAAAATCAGTTGGCCCTTGCCTATGAGGGAAACTCCGAATATCTGGATGAAAGGCTGAACGCCTCAAAGAGCATTGAAGACATCTTTAAGCAGGCGCAGAAAGCCTTTAACGCATGGAGCAAACTGAAACCAGAAGAGAGAACCACGGATGCGCTGCTGCGGACATTGGATTTCGACTTCTTCGAGCTGCTGGACAGTGTTACCATCGCACGTTCTCGGAAGCATATCGAGAAGTACTACAACACCAACGCTATCGGAAAGTTCCCAGAGCGGTTGAAGCCGATCTCCGTTCGGCCATGTCTGACAGACCTGAATAATGCCATCAACTACAACGAAATTTATGAGCAGCTGATTCAGCTGAGCTTGTGCGTCTATATGCCCTCCAACTACATCTTCGCAAGTAAGATCCAGAAATATCAGGAGCTGACGCACAATAAGGGAGAAAATCTGACCCAGAGAGGCCGTGAGCAGGGTATTTGTCGGTTGATGAGTATCAACCTGCTGAAACGGCTGGAAAGCTCTGTACATTCGTTCCAGCTGACCCTGATGCGCATCAAGAAACTGATTGATGGTACGATTCAGTCCATTGACCAGTTTGAACGCTCCGGCCACGCTGATCTGGATATATACGACATGGCCGGAGACGATTTTGACATGGACGATGAAAACACTGACTTTTTCACCGTCGGCAAAAAAGTCAAAATCGACCTTGCGGATATGGACTGGAAGAGCTGGCGTACGGAGCTTCGGAAAGATGCAGAAATTCTGGAGCTGTTGACCTTTATGGTGGCAGATATCACGCCGCAGCATGACACAAAGCTGCAAGAACTGTTCCAGCTGCTGTCTGAAAAAATTGAGCACCCGATCAATGCCGGCAACAGAAAAGTGCTGATTTTCTCTGCATTTTCGGATACGGCAGAGTACCTCTTTGACAATGTGAGTGCGTTTGTAAAGCAGAAATATGGGCTGAATACCGCTGTAATTACCGGCTCGATTGATGGACGTACCACGATCAAAGGCTTCAAGGCAACACTCAACAACGTGCTGACCTGCTTCTCTCCCATTTCCAAAGACCGGGATGTTCTGATGCCCGGTAGTGCCACGGAAATTGATGTGCTGATTGCGACAGACTGCATTTCTGAAGGTCAAAACTTGCAGGACTGCGATTATCTGATCAACTATGACATTCACTGGAACCCGGTACGCATTATCCAGCGTTTTGGACGAATCGACCGTATCGGCAGCAGAAACCAGTACATCCAGCTTGTGAATTTCTGGCCTGATCTGACGCTGGACGATTACATCAACCTGAAATCCCGTGTGGAGACCCGCATGAAAATCACCGTTATGACCTCCACCGGCGATGATGACCTTATCAACCCCGAAGAAAAGGGCGATTTGGAGTACCGCAAAGCACAGCTGAAACGCTTGCAGGAAGAGGTCGTTGACATCGAAGATATGTCGGACGGTATCTCTATTATGGATCTGGGACTGAACGAGTTCCGGCTCGACCTACTGGATTACATCAAGCACAACGGTGATTTGGACAAGAAGCCTCGTGGACTTCATGCAGTGGTTCCGGCTACGGATGAACTGCCGGAGGGTGTGATTTTCGTGCTGAAAAACATCAATAACAGCGTCAATGTGGACAATCGAAATCGAATCCATCCGTTCTACATGGTTTACATCGGCATGGATGGGCAGATCATCTGCGACTATCTGAACCCCAAAAAGATGCTGGACGATATCCGGCTGTTGTGCCGTGGAAAGTCTGAGCCAATTAAGGAGGTGTACGAACGCTTCAATCGGGAAACAGATGATGGAAAGGACATGGCAGAAATGTCCGAATTGCTGAGTGAAGCCATTGACTCGATCATTGATGTCAAAGAAGAAAGCGACATCGACAGCCTGTTCTCTGCGGGCGGAACAACGGCATTGCTCAGTCAGGTGTCCGGACTGGATGATTTTGAATTGATTTGCTTTCTTGTTGTAAAATGAACGCACAGAGGTGAAAAACGTGCTGGACTTGCCTGTGTCTACCGAGTTTAATAAACGCATCCCTAAGCAGAAGTTCTATGAGAATATCGCTGTCACCCCGACTATGAAGAAAGCCTTTGTCGAGCAGATCAGGATCATCTACTGGCGCAATAAGATTGCGACCACTACCCTGAATCTGGCTGCTGGCGAGCAGGTGATGGAGATCGAGGTGTTCGAGGTACGGCTGTCTGCCCCGAAGCTGGATGAGAGTGTCCTGCGCCAAATCGACCGGGAAATTCCGTATCACATCCTATTTTTGCTGGAATACGAGGGCAAGTATCGTGCTGTCATCGGCTACAAGGAGGCTGCGGCGGGCAAGACAGCCTTTAAGGTAGACCGCTATTATTCTACGGACTGGCTGGACGAGGAGGACCTGCCGGTGCATCTGGAAGGGCTTACACTGGATGCTGTGTACGAGAACTTTGTCCGTCAAATCGCAGGCGATGCGCTTGGCACAGGGGAAAGTACATCCCTGAAAGACAGCGTTGAGCAGCAGAAGCAACGTGAGCAGCTGGAAAAGCAGATTGCAGCACTGGAAGCTAAAATCCGTAAGGAAAAGCAACCGAAAAAGAAATTTGAGATGGTTCAAAAAATTAAAATGTTAAAGGAAAGGCTGAAAGATGTCTAATTCAATGATTTCAAAGCATAGTAAATCAGCTTTTGACGAGTCTGAATCAATCAGAATTCTAGAGGAACTTTTGGAATCAACACGTGAAATTAAAACTTTTTTTAGCGAAAATGATCGAACTCCAAATTATGATGGAACATTTGAGCTTGTAAACAATGAATGTGAACCTGTCAAACAATTTATCGTCCAAATAAAAAAAGTTGACAAATTGATACAGAATACAAAAGGAAAAAACATTGGAAAATATGATTATTCACTCAAAACAAATTTCTTGCAGTATGTTAAAGACAAGGTGACGGAATGTCCGGCAATTTACTTTGTCGTAGATCTTTCGACCAAAAAGGTATTCTGGATATATCTTTCAGATGAAACGCTTATGCGATTGAATTTTGAAGGAAAAAAGACAGTGACATATCATTTTCAGGAGACAGAGTTTATTTCTGATATAAATTCTTTCATTTTGGAAATGAGGCATATCGCTCAAGAACGTAATCGACTTTTTGTATATAAAACACCTCAGCAGATTTCAGAACTTCAAGATGCCGTGGATTACCTTAACCAGCACTTGAATGGTGACTTGAAGAAGATAAAGGAATGTGTTTTTCCGGATTTGTGGAGGATTGGCATTAAGTATAGCTCGAACCGTGATATTCAAGTTAATGATAGAACGATTCAAGTTGCTGGGTGTGTTGCGTTGTATCCTCAAATGCGTGGAAATCTTGACACAGGAGTGCACGAATATGACTGGAATATAAAAGAAAATATGTTTACACATTTTTCTTTTATATCTGAAACCGATTTGAAGAAATATAGTAAAAACACACTACATGAAATTATTCAAAACTATTTTAGAATCGGAATACAACACGACTGCTTACCAACACTTGTGCTGTTAGAACGGGTGGAGGACTTCATTGAAAAAAGCAACTGTTTCTTTGAAAAATCAAAATCGAATATATACTTGCCGTCTGATATTCATCGTAGATTCGTATTGTTGCACAATTACATGTGCTTTGTTCTCTCAGGATATGCGTCTTCAGATAAGGAAATTGCATATGTAAAACGGACAAATGAAATTCTCTCTCGTGGAAGAAAAAATTTCTACGATATCTTTGAGTGCGCACGTTCATGTCCGGAAGATTTCAAAAAATATTGTGCTTATGGAAGAGATGATGAAAATCGTTTTCGAGGAAGTGTGCTTGGGCTTTTGACAGATGAAAGTGTACGGTGGCTTTTGGCAATTCTTGAACTTGAAAAACGGAAGGTGCAAGAGATTACTCCGGTTTGGGGATATCATTGGTACGATTTGGTTCAATTCAATAATCCAGAGTATATTTCCAGATGCAATGATATATGCGGAAAACTGTTTTCTAATTTGCCTGAATTATACGAAGAAACATATTATAATATTTTTGATACTAGCAAATATCTTATTCGAAATAAATATGACTATAAACTTATCTGCAATAATATTGGTGATATGAGATTTCTGTGTATAGATTCACAGTGCTATTCATCGAAAAAACTTGGCATACAAATGAATCCATCCTGTACAGCGGACTTTCCAGACGGCAATGTGCCGGATGGTCTTATATCGACTACGGGGAGTGCAACGATTCAGAGATTTATTCAACACAGAAATCTGTACTATGATTCGATTTGTTGTCTTCTTTATCGTGGCGTCTGCAAAGGATTAGAATTTGAAGAAAAAGATTTGCCACTATATGAACATGAAGACGTTGAATTCTATTTATAAAAAGTGAGAGGTTATATGATGGACACCCTAAAAATGCACAGCCTTGACGGTGTACAGCGCAACATTGAGCTGATTGGCAAGCTATTCCCCAATGCAATTACCGAGGTGAAACGCAATGGCAAAGTAGAACACGCCATTGACTTTGACGTTCTGCGGCAGGAGCTTTCCGACTCCATTGTAGAGGGCAGGGAGGAGCGCTATCAGTTCACATGGCCGGACAAGAAAAAGGCGATGCTGGCGGCAAACGCACCCATCACGGCAACGTTGCGTCCGGTGGTGACTGATAGTGTTGGCAAGGACGGTACACCCGGTGGCTTTGACAGCGAGAACCTCTACATCGAGGGCGACAATCTGGAAGTGCTGAAGCTCTTGCAGGAAACCTATCTGGGCAAGGTCAAGATGATCTACATTGATCCTCCCTATAATACGGGCAATGATTTTGTCTACAATGACGATTTCAGTGTGGAGTGTGGAGAGTGGAGAGTGAAGTCTGGCGATTACGATGAAAGCGGAAATCGCATGGTGACAAATACGGAGAGCAATGGTCGTTTTCATACCGATTGGCTCAATATGATTTATCCTCGGCTGAAACTGGCAAAAGATTTGCTTGCAGATGACGGCGCTGTTTTTATTTCTATTGATGACAATGAAGTGAAAAACTTAATGGCCATGTGCGATGAGGTCTTTGGAACATCGAATTTTCTTGCTACATTTGTTTGGCAGAAGAAGTATGGACCGGCCAACGATGCCAAAGGTGTATCTGCAACACATGAATATATTCTTTTATATGGAAAAAACTCTGACGTGTGGATGCCAGGTCTGTTGCCGCGAAGTGATGAACAGCTAAAAGCTTATAAGAATCCGGACAATGATCCACGTGGTGTATGGCGTGCAAGTGATTTGTCGGCACGAACTTATAGCGCATCCTGTGATTACATAATTACAGGTCCAACAGGGTTGAAATTTTCACCTCCGCCGAGTAGATCGTGGATTGTAAACAAGGAGAGCTATCAAAAGCTATTAGCTGACAACCGAATTACATTTGGTTCTGACGGAACTGGAAGACCTATGCAAAAAAAGTTTATTACGGAAGTCAAGGGAGGGATAACGCCAGAAACATGGCTGCCACGTGAAAGAGGTGGTGATAATAAAATTGCTAGATATGAGTTAAAAGATATTTTTCCAGAAAATTTGTTTGATACACCTAAGCCGTCAAAATTGATTAGCTATTTGATTACCATTTCTGGAGTTGAAAAAGATGCTATCATTCTCGACTTCTTCTCTGGTTCCGCAACGACTGCCCATGCTGTGATGAAACTGAACGCCGAGGACGGCGGACACCGAAAGTTTATCATGGTGCAGTTGCCGGAAAAGACGGACGAGAAGAGCGAAGCGTACAAGGCTGGCTATAAGAACATCTGCGAAATTGGCAAAGAGCGTATCCGCCGTGCGGGCCGGAAAATCAAAGAGGATGCCGGTTTGACGGCTCCGGCTGATTTGGACATCGGCTTCCGCTGCCTGCGTCTGGACGAAAGCAACATGAAGCCTGTGTACTACACACCGGATGAAATCGGTCAGCAGGATCTGTTCTCGTTGGTGGACAACGTGAAGGAAGACCGTACCCCGGAGGACTTGCTGTTCCAGGTGATGCTGGATCTGGGTGTGCTGCTGTCCAGCCCCATTGAGGTGAAAGAGATTGCGGGCAAAAAGGTGTTCAACGTGGCAGACGGTTTCTTGCTGGCCTGCTTCGACCATGATGTGACGGAGGAGACTGTCAAGGCCATTGCCCAGATGAAGCCCTACTATGCCGTGTTCCGTGACAGCTCCATGGCAAACGACAGCGTTGCGACAAATTTCGACCAGATTTTTGAAACGTATAGCCCGGAAACGGTAAGGAAGGTGCTGTAATGGATTTTAATGGTATTAATTTACCTGATTTAACCCCAAGAATAGATACCTCGTTTATTGATGAAATGAATAGGCGAAATCAGGAAATGATTGATAGCATTACGCCACTGAACGAGATTCTTGCAGAGGAAATAAAACCAATACTTGAAGGAAATCAGAAAGTGGTAGAGGGACTTAATGATAACTATTCAAAACTTAACGATTTGTACCTGCTGAAGGAGAAAGAGCTGGAAGAAAGCAAACAGGAAGCTGAAAAAGCAAAAAAGTATAATACAAAGATGCTGATTATTGCCCTTGTTTCTGCGGGTATTGCGCTAGCTTCGCTTGTTGCTACTATCCTTATTGCTGTTCTTTAATGGTGAAAATGTGATATGGATGATAAAAAGAAAAAAGAACTTGCTATTCGCAGTTCAGCGGCAGAATATTTGACCTTTGTGGCTTCTACGGGTGAGAGCGATGCAAGCTATGAAATGCGCTATGAGGATGAAAACATCTGGCTGACGCAGAAGATGATGGCGGCACTGTATGATGTGGATGTGCGCACGGTCAACGAGCATATCAAAAAAATCTATGCGGACGGCGAACTGACCGAGCAGGCAACTATCCGGAAATTTCGGATAGTTCAGACCGAGGGCACTCGTCAGGTCAATCGGGAACTGACGCATTATAATTTGCAGATGATTATTGCCGTGGGCTTCAAGGTGAACAATCAGCGTGCTGTGCAGTTCCGCAAGTGGGCGGGGCAGATCGTCAAGGACCACACCATTCAGGGCTGGACAATGGATGTGGAGCGGCTGAAAAAAGGTCATATGTTCACGGATGAATATTTTGAGCGTCAGTTGCAGCAGATTCGGGAAATTCGTCTGTCGGAGCGCAAGTTCTACCAGAAAGTGACGGATTTGTACGCAACAGCGTTTGATTATGACAAGGACGCCAAGACGACCCGCCTGTTCTTCCAGACGGTTCAGAATAAGATGCACTATGCTGTGCATCGCCACACGGCGGCAGAACTGATCGTGGAGCGTGCCGATGCCAACAAGGAGCACATGGGGCTTACCACATGGGAAAATGCGCCGGATGGGAAAATCCTGAAAGCGGATGTGACAGTAGCCAAAAACTACCTGAGCAAAGAGGAAATGAACTATCTGGAGCGAATCGTGTCGCTCTATCTGGATTATGCCGAGCTGCAGGCCGAGCGCAAGATCCCCATGAGCATGGAGGACTGGGCAAAGCGGCTGGACGGTTTTCTGGAGTTCAACGGCAATGAACTGCTGACAGGCCCCGGTAAAATCAGCGCAGAACAGGCCAAACTCCATGCAGAAACCGAATACGAAAAGTATCGTGTCATTCAGGATCGCCTGTATGAAAGCGATTTTGACCGGTTCCTGATGCTGGAGCAGGAGGTAAACCACAAAGATGAAGTTTAGTTTTAAGATTCAGCAGTACCAAACGGATGCTGTGGATGCGGTGGCACGGGTTTTTCAGGGTCAGCCCTATAATGCAGGTGTGTCTTACCTGCGGGATATGGGAAGTCTGTCCGCACAGCCGCAGCAGTTGAGCCTTGTTTCCAGTGGGGACGATGCAACACAGGTGGAATTGCAGGATTTGATCAACGATTCTGGTTTTAAGAACGAAGCACTCCAATTGACTGATCAGGAGTTGCTTCAGAACATCCGCGCGTTGCAAGCAGAAGCAAACATCCATCAGTCGGACAAGTTGGTGGCACCGCTGGGCAGGTGTTCTCTGGATATTGAGATGGAAACCGGCACAGGCAAGACCTATGTTTACATTAAGACCATGTTCGAGCTGAACAAGCGGTATGGTTGGAGCAAATTTATCGTTGTTGTGCCGAGTATCGCCATCCGTGAAGGCGTAAAGAAGTCCTTTGAGATCACTGCCGATCACTTTATGGAGTGCTACGGCAAAAAGGCACGGTTCTTTATCTACAACAGCAGCAACCTGAATCAGTTGGATTCCTTTTCCAGCAATTCCGGCATCAATGTCATGATCATCAACACGCAGGCGTTTGCCGCCTCCATGAACGAGGACAAGAACGTGGAAGGCCGCAAGGGAGATGCTGCGGCGCGTATTATCTACACCAAGCGGGATGAGTTCGGTTCCCGCCGCCCGATTGATGTGATTGCCGCCAACCGCCCGATCCTGATTCTGGACGAACCGCAGAAGATGGGCAAAGAGGACTCTGCCACTCAGAAAGCCCTGAAAAAGTTCAATCCACTTTTCACACTGAATTACTCTGCTACCCACGCCAAGCAGCATAATCTGATTTACGTTCTGGATGCGCTGGACGCTTACAATAAGCGACTGGTCAAGAAAATCGAAGTCAAAGGCTTTGAGGTCAAAAATCTGCGTGGTACGGACAAGTATCTGTATCTGGAAAGCATCATCATCTCCCCGAAGAATCCGCCACGGGCAAAAGTGGAGATGGAGGTCAGCCACCAGAACGGCACGAAGCGAGAGTTCCATACGTTGGATGTGGGCGATAATCTTTATTATATCTCCGAGAAAATGGAGCAGTACAAGGGCTTCGTGGTGTCGGAAATCGACCCGATCACGGGCGTTGTGACCTTTACGAACGGAGACACCATCCGCAAAGGTGATGTTACCGGCGACGTTTCCGAAAACGATATGCGCCGGGTACAGATTCATGAAACGATCCTTTCGCACTTTGAAAAAGAGCAGGAACTTTTCAAACTGGGCATCAAGACGCTTTCCCTGTTTTTCATTGACGAAGTGGCAAAATACCGCCAGTACGATGAAGAAGGAAACGAGCTGCTGGGCGAGTACGGCAAAATTTTTGAGCAGGAGTATCTTTCGGTTCTGAATGAGCATCGCACCCTGTTCGACCCTGCTTATACAGCCTATCTGGATTCAACCGATGTGCATGATGTCCACAAGGGCTATTTCAGCATCGACAAGAAAGGTCACAGCGTCAACAGTTCGGTCAAGCGTGGCTCAGATATGTCGGATGACATTTCTGCCTATGACCTGATCCTGAAAAATAAGGAACGTCTGCTGTCCTTTGAAGAGCCGACCCGGTTCATCTTCTCCCACTCTGCCCTGCGGGAAGGCTGGGATAACCCAAATGTGTTCCAAATCTGCACCCTGAAGCACAGCGACAGCACCACGCAGAAGCGGCAGGAAGTAGGCCGTGGTCTGCGTCTGTGCGTGAATAAGGACGGAAACCGCATGGATGCGGAAGTGCTGGGAGATAAGGTGCAGGATATCAACGTCCTGACCGTTATTGCCAGCGAGAGCTATGCAGGATTTGTGGACGGACTGCAAAAGCAGACCGAAGCAGTGCTGTATGACCGCCCACGCAAGGCAGACATTGCATATTTTACCGGCAAGACTATCAGGCTGGATGGCAAAATTGTCAAGGTGGATGACCGTCAGGCACGGGCGATTTATCAGTACCTTGTCCGCAATAACTATGTGGATGAGCAGGATAACGTCACGCAGGACTACCGGGACGATGTGCAGACCGGAACACTTGCACCGGTGCCGGAAACGCTGAAGCCCATTGAAGAGGGCGTGCACACGCTTGTGCAGGCAATTTATGATGACAGTATGCTCAAGTCTATGTTTGAGGATGGCAACAAGCCGAAAGTGCTGGAAAATCCGCTGAACGACCGGTTTGAAAAGGCAGAGTTCCAGAAGCTCTGGCAGACGATCAACCACAAATACGCCTATACGGTGAAATTTGATTCTGAGGAATTGATTCAGAAAGCAATCGTACACATCGACAGGGAACTGTACGTCAGTCGCCTGCAATATACCGTTACCTATGCCGGGCAGAAAGATGTCCTGAGTGCCGATATGGTGCGAGAAGGCAGCAGCTTCAGCGATGCCAAGAGCAGAACAAAAAAATTAGAACATGACTACGCAGGTCAGGTTGCGTATGACCTGATCGGCAAAATTGCAGAGGGCACAACGCTGACCCGGCATACCGTTGCACGGATTTTGCAGGGCATCAAGCCGACAACCTTTGCGATGTACCAGAACAACCCGGAAGAATTTATCGCAAAGGTGATCCGGCTGGTCAAGGAGCAGAAAGCTACCATGATCGTGGAGCATATCACCTATGATACCATTGAGGGTAGCTACGACAGCAGCATCTTTACGGCAGAGAAACACGCTCTGACGATGGATAAGGCTTACAAGGCACAAAAGGCGATTCAGGATTACGTTTTCACCGATGGCACAGCGGAAAAGAGCGTGGAACGGAAGTTTGCGGAAAATCTGGACCGTGCAGAGGAAGTCTTTATCTATGCAAAACTGCCGAAAGGCTTCTATATTCCGACCCCGGTTGGACACTACTCCCCGGACTGGGCAATCGTGTTCCATGAGGGCAAGGTGAAGCACATCTATTTTGTAGCAGAAACCAAAGGCACGATGGAAAGCCTGAACCTGCGCCCGATCGAGAAGTCCAAGATCGACTGCGCCAAGAAGCTCTTCGCAAAATTGTCAGATGGTCTTGTGACATACGACCATGTGGACAGCTATCAAGAGCTGATGAATAAGGTACTGCAGTGACCAGTACAAAATGAATCATGAAGCGGCTGTTTGCGTAGATGCAGAT
>OIIW01000192.1_pt1 | contig 16395 bp, 10 predicted proteins | sample 1583411 | NCBI WGS metagenome assembly OIIW01 (sample SAMN02674605, study PRJEB24791) | human gut metagenome, SKBSTL067 | isolation source: stool | host: Homo sapiens | place: USA
GTGTGCTCTTCCGATCTCACCGTGGATGGAACTACGGAAACCTGTACAGTCCCCTTGCAGAACATCAGCGGAGAGAGATAAGGCTGATAACCCGCAGGTGTATCGTCCCACGCCCATCCGCTGCCCCAATAAAGGGAGTCTTTCATTGAAACGTCACCATAGACCTGCCCGTTAATAACCGAAAAAGGGAAAGTGATTACCTCTTCTATCAATGAATCCATCGACTGGCTGTCAAATTCCGGATCGAATCCGCCTACCACATACAGGTTGCCTTGCAAGGTATCATGCTCTATCACGCCATCGTGCCATACTTCGGTGCGGAAAGGCTCGTTGGCTTCGGGGCGGGAAAGTGCGGTAATAGCCGTCAACAGCTTCATGGTAGAGGCAGGACGTGAAAGTTTCTCCGCACGATAGTTATAAAGTGATTTCTTAGCCGTCAGATCGTAGACGGATATGCCGACTTCGGATGCTTCGGGGAGCATCTTCTTGATAAGCGAATCTATCCGGGAGAAATTCTGTTGTCCCCAAAGTGGCAACAAACAAACTGAAAGGGCGACTAACAAAAGACTTTTTTTCATATAACACTGTTTATGACATCAACAAATGATCGTATCTTACCTCTATCTATTTCAAGTTTTTCTCTACCTGTCCAAGAAGCGAACCGGCGCCATAGCCGGACCATACATCCTGGATTTTTCCATCAGGGGCAATCAATACATAATGAGGGATTCCCCGTACCTGATAATTTAGGGCAAGACCGGTACGTCCTTTACGAAGTTCGTTCCACTGGTTACCGCCCATTCCTTTCGTCTTGATATACTCTTTCCAACGTGCTTTCGGGTCCTCACTAATACTAATCACAGTCATTTTATCCTTGTACAGATCCATCACCTTCTCCATTTCAGGTATCGACTCCACGCAAGGACCACACCCGCTACTCCAGAAATCGAGTAAGATGAATTTTCCTTTGAACTCGGAAATATGACGGAGAGAATCATTCGCATCATATAGGTCTCCATCCACCATCATATCTCCAACTCCTACGGTAGCGGGAGGATAAACATAGGCTGTAATCTCCTGTCCGTCGCCTGTTTGTTTATCGGCTTCGGACATTCGGGCATAGAGTTTTTTTACCTCTTCTTTATAAGGCATGATGGTTTCATATTTCATCATGGAAGCAAACAACAATAATCTATCCATCCACACCGGGGAGACGGGAGCTTCTTCCATGTATTCCATTTCCTTTTTCCAGATTTCCTGCTGCAACGGCATTGACAGTTTCCGGATAGAATCTATTTTGGCCCAGGCCTGGCTTTCAAACTCCCGGTCGCCCGGATGGTCTATGAACATCATCCGTTGCCAGTCATATTCCGCTGCCATGTATTGCATCAATTCTTTCTGTTGGGCCATCGCGCAAGCCGTAAAGCGATTTTCTTCCTGCTGTTCCGGCACATCGCTTACTACTTCCCATGTTTTCACTAGTTTATCCTGCCCCTTGATTTCGATGTATTCCCCCGGTGCGATCCACACTTCCAGCCATGTACCCGGGAAGCCCCGGTTATCAGACATAATCAGCATTTTCCGTGTGGTAGAAACCGTGTCGCGGAAAGAGAACTGTCCATTCATAAGCGTATCTCTCAAGACACAGTTGAGAATATTTCCGTCTTCCTCGTACAGGCCGATCACAATGCTGTCAGGAAGATTGGCCAGTTCGCCCTGAATCAAATATTCATTGGCAGCAACTGACGCTTTACGATTGGATGTACAACGACACATCACCATACAAACTATTGCCAATAAGACCGGAGTGATTATATATTTTCTCATCATATATTCGATTTATAAGTAAGATACCCGCATCAATGACTGATGCCAGATATCGGAATCCATTTATAGAGCTTCCCGGAAGATTTCTCCTACCGTGGGATGTGGGAAAACAATCTTTTTCCATTGCGCTGCCGTCAGTCCGAGTTCAATGGCAGTTCCCGCAAGAGTGATAATCTCCGAAGCCGGATTTCCCAACACATGAGCGCCAATCACCCGCTGCTGTTCATCCAGCAATACTTTGCAGACTCCGTTCACGCCTTCATTCTCCGCCACAAAACGGCCGGAGTAAGCCATCGGAAGTTTGATAACCTGATAATTGATTCCTTTCGTTGAGGCCGACTCCTCCGTTTCACCCACTCCGGCAATCTCCGGATTGGTATAGACTACGCCCGGAATAGCCCGATAACTCATGGCATCTTCCTTTCCCAAGATGGAATGTACGGCAACTTCCGCTTCACGAACAGCCGTATGGGCGAGCAAAGAGAATCCTGTCAGGTCACCACAAACATACACGTCCGGCACAGAAGTCTGCATCTTTTCATTAACTCTGATAGCACCACGCTCCGTCTGCTCCAAATTCAGGTTTTCGAGCCCGAAACCTTTCGTCACAGGACGGCGACCGACGCTCATCAACAGCTTTTCTGCAATGACACTGCCGTTTCCCTCTGCGTTCTCATAAGAAACAACAGCTCCTTCTTCCGTTTGCGACAAGCCGACCACTCTCGTACTAAGCAGGAATTTAATACCTCGTTTTGTATATTCTGCACGGAGCAAAGCGGAAAGCTCCTTATCCATTCCACCCAGGATTTCGTCCATCATCTCAACCACCGTCACCTGTACTCCCAAACTATTGAAGAACGACGCAAACTCCATACCGATTACCCCGCCACCAACAATAGCCAAAGAAGCCGGCAATTCTTTACTGTCCAAAGCATCCCTGTGCGTCCAGTAGTTCACCGCGTCCACTCCCGGAATAGGGGGAATGAAAGTTTCCGAGCCTGTACAAAGTATCAGGTTCTCCCCTTCGTAAATTTCCTCCCCGCAGCGAACCGTATTTTTATCAATGATCTGCGCTTCTCCCGATACGATTGTAACATTGTTGGCAGTCAGCTTCGCTTTCACTCCCAGCACCAGTTTACGCACTACCTTACTTTTACGTGCTATTATCTTAGGCAAATCGAAAGAGACTTCCGGGATATTGACTGCATACTTCGATGCATGTTTTGCACTGTCATAAGTCTTTGCCGAATACAACAATGTTTTCGTAGGAATACAGCCTTCGTTCAGACAGACGCCACCCAGACTATTCTTTTCGATAAGCAATACGCTCAAACCGCCTTTACCGGCAGCTTCGGCAGCCGTATATCCCGCAGGACCGCCACCGATGATAATCACTTGATATTTCATAGTATATAATCAGTTACTCTTTTATCTTCTTTTCAAACATTCTCTTTTCGAGTAGTTCTGCAAATTCCTGTTCCTTGACAGGCATCACCGAAACAAACTTTCCTTTTCCGTATTCTATCAGGATATAATCCGTCACCGAGAAACGGCCGAATTTCATGGAATGGTATTTCCTGACTGCAGTAATTTCGGAAAGCGGGATGATCTTCTTGCGAATAAAACGACCACGTGAGACTTCCAGATCACCATTTGTTGTCAATGTATAAGTAGTGTGTATAATTTGTTCGATCACTACAATCAGCATCAACATAAACAGTACTGCCACCAAGATATACTTACACCACAATGCGCCGACGGCATTCACAGTAAGCACCACCAACAGGAAATATTGGTACCAGGCGATGCGCGCATGAAATATTCGATTCATTTTGTCAGATTTTTGCCTGCAAGGTAGCAATTTTATGAATTAGTGACAACGAAAAGTACAACGAAGTAACTTATTTTGTAGCTTTGCGGTGAGAAATAACAAGATTATGGTAAGAAAATTCGATTTCCTCGTTATCGGTTCCGGAATTGCCGGTATGAGTTTTGCGCTGAAAGTGGCGCACAAAGGTAAAGTTGCTCTTATCTGTAAAAGTGGGCTGGAAGAAGCCAATACGTACTTCGCCCAGGGAGGTGTAGCCTCCGTCACCAACCTTCTGGTGGATAATTTCGACAAGCACATTGAAGACACAATGATTGCCGGCGACTGGATCAGTAACCGTGCCGCAGTAGAAAAGGTAGTGCGCGAAGCTCCCGCACAAATTGAAGAACTGATTAAGTGGGGAGTGGATTTTGACAAAAACGAGAAAGGCGAATTTGACTTGCACCGCGAAGGCGGACACTCGGAGTTCCGTATTCTTCACCATAAAGACAATACAGGAGCAGAAATTCAAGACAGCCTGATTAAAGCCGTACAACGCCATCCGAATATCACGGTCATCGAAAACCAGTTTGCCATTGAAATCTTGACACAGCATCACCTGGGAGTGACTGTAACCCGCCAGACACCGGACATCAAATGTTATGGTGCTTATATCCTCGATCCGAAAACGGGAAAAGTAGATACCTATCTTGCTAAAGTGACGCTAATGGCTACCGGTGGAGTAGGGGCTGTTTATAAAACAACCACTAACCCGCTAGTCGCTACCGGAGACGGTATCGCCATGGTTTACCGTGCCAAAGGTACGGTGAAGGATATGGAGTTTGTACAATTCCACCCTACCGCCCTGTATCATCCGGGAGACCGCCCTTCTTTCCTGATAACGGAAGCAATGCGTGGTTACGGAGGCGTACTGCGCACAATGGACGGCAAAGAGTTCATGCAGAAATATGATCCCCGTCTTTCACTCGCTCCCCGTGACATCGTGGCACGCGCCATCGACAACGAGATGAAGAACCGTGGAGACGACCATGTATATCTGGACGTCACCCACAAAGATCCCGAAGAAACAAAGAAACACTTCCCCAATATCTACGAAAAATGTCTTAGCCTGGGCATCGACATCACGAAAGATTATATCCCGGTAGCCCCGGCCGCCCATTATCTCTGCGGAGGTATCCTTGTCGACCTGGACGGACAATCTTCCATCGAACGTCTTTATGCCGTGGGAGAATGTTCCTGCACAGGATTGCATGGAGGCAACCGCCTGGCTTCCAACTCACTGATAGAAGCAGTCGTATATGCCGACGCTGCCGCCAAGCACAGTCTACAAGTGGTCGATCAATATTCTTATAATGAAGATATTCCCGAATGGAACGATGAAGGAACCCGTTCGCCGGAAGAAATGGTGCTCATTACGCAAAGTATGAAGGAAGTGAACCAGATTATGAGTACGTATGTAGGTATTGTCCGCAGCGACCTCCGTCTAAAACGTGCCTGGGACAGACTCGATATTATCTACGAAGAGACTGAAAGCCTGTTCAAACGTAGCGTAGCGTCCAGAGAAATCTGCGAATTGCGTAATATGGTGAATGTGGGTTATCTGATTATGCGCCAAGCAATGGAACGTAAGGAAAGCCGCGGATTACATTATACGATAGATTATCCTCACGTGAAGAAATGATTATGAAAACATTGATTCGGACCTTTATTCTTTTCTTCTGCATAACGGGACTAGCTTCCTGCTATGCAGGTATTCCACTGAAAAGCGGAAAATCGGAAAATAACCAGACTTATGAAGTCAGTTATCTGTTCGAGCACGACGGAGTGAAAGTGTACCGTTTTCTCGATCTGGGAAACTATGTGTATTTCACGACCCGGGGAGATGTAACCAGTATCAAGAATGATTCAACAAGAAAAAGGACAATTACTATTTATAAAGACAGTATACCAAACCGATAACGAAAAGAGGCTGTCTAACAAATTTCTTTTTAACGGCTTCACCTCTATCAAACAAACTCTGACAGATTATGTACGATAGATTATCCGTATGTGAAGAAATAGGATTTACAGTATTATTTTTATTAAAAAGAAAAAACAAGAGGCTTCCTCAAATTATATTTTTGAGTTTGGCCTCTTATTTTTTTATCTTTATATGTTTCTTTTGCACTCCTCAAAGAAACTATACTATACACTTATGAGAATATAATACACTTCAATACACCGCATATTTATCTATAAATCAAATGCTTAAATAGTAAAAGCCTATAAATACGAATATCACTGCCTCTTCTAAAATCATTCCCTAATATCATCCTCTTAAAAACATGTTCTTGAGCATGTGTACACCTCTTTGAGAATATAGTAAACGCTTTCCTGTCTTTCATCTCATACTTTTGTTCACAGAAATAATCACTAATCGAAATATTATGGATATAGCTAAAAGATGTGAGCAGAACCCCCTACTGGCTCCAAAAGATTTAAAAGCGGGAATCAACGGAATGGAAATTACATGTTTGTTAAATCCCGGAGTTTTCAAATATCAAGGCAAAATTTGGTTACTTTTGCGCGTCGCAGAGAGACCTATACAGAAAGAAGGAATTATCAGTTTTCCTATATATAATGAAAAAGGAAAAATAGAAGTGGTTTCGTTTTTAAAGAATGATCCCGATTTAGATGCTTCAGACCCACGCGTTATCGGTTACAAAGGAAAAAATTATCTGACTACGATGTCTTACTTACGATTGGTTTCAAGTACCGACGGTATTCACTTCAAAGATGAACCGGAATTTCCACCTATTTTCGGAAAAGGAGAGCTGGAAGCATTCGGCATTGAGGATTGCCGTGTTGCAACAACCGAAGATGGTTTTTACCTTACTTTCACAGAAGTATCGTCGGTAGCTGTAGGGGTTGGACTGATTCACACCAATGATTGGAAAAACTATACACGGCATGGAATGATATTCCCACCGCATAATAAAGATTGTGCATTGTTCGAACAGAAGATAGGTGACAAGTATTTCGCTCTTCATCGCCCAAGCAGTCCCGAACTTGGCGGCAATTATATATGGTTGGCAGAATCGCCCGACCGCTTGCATTGGGGAAACCACAAATGTGTGGCAACCACTCGTGACGGAATGTGGGATTGCGCACGTGTAGGGGCAGGGGCAGCTCCAATAAAGACAGAAGAAGGGTGGCTGGAGATTTATCATGGAGCCGATTTTAATCACCGTTATTGCTTGGGGGCTTTATTACTCGATTTAAATGACCCGTCGAAAGTCATTGCAAGAAGCGAAGAACCGATCATGGAACCTATCGCCGCTTATGAGCAAACAGGTTTCTTCGGGAATGTAGTTTTCACTAATGGGCATTTGGTGGACGGCGATACGATAACCATGTATTATGGAGCAAGCGATGAAGTGATTTGTAAGGCAGAGCTTTCCATTTCAGAGATATTAAACGTATTAAAACAGACACAAAAGAAGTAATGAATAAACTGAAAAAAGAATATCTGTTCTTTAAGCAACAGGAACCTAACATGAGAACACTGTTGGTTACCAATATGCTTTATGCATTGGTACTACCGATAGTAGAAATCTTTGTGGGAGCCTATATCATGAGGAACACGAGCGATCCGGTGATGGTTGCTTTTTATCAGCTGGCAATGTATATAGGCATCATTACTACCTCTCTTGTTAACGGCTATCTGCTAAAGAAATACAGTGTGAAGACACTTTATTCGATAGGAATCCTGGTAAGTGGCATTTCCATGTTCGGTATGATGACTATCAAGTCACTTGGCTTCGTCGAACTTGGTCTGGCCGGCTTTTTAATGGGAGCAGCTTCTGGTTTCTTCTGGACCAACCGATACCTGCTGGCTCTCTATAATACCAACGACAACAGCCGTAACTATTTCTTCGGACTAGAGTCTTTCTTCTTTTCTATTACCTCCATCGGTGTTCCTTTAATTATAGGCGCATTTATCAGCCAGATAGATGGAAAAGAAGTTTTCGGATTCCTCTTCAATATCAATACCTCTTACTGTGTAGTTACGATGGCAGCAGTAGTCATTACCGTTATCGCCTGCATGACACTGTGGAAAGGTAAATTCGAGAACCCCAAAGAAACGAACTTCCTCTATTTCCGCTTCAACATACTTTGGAAAAAGATGCTGTGGCTAGCCGGATTGAAAGGAATGGTTCAAGGTTTTTTAGTAACGGCACCGGCTATATTAGTATTGAAGCTGGTAGGAGATGAAGGAGCGTTAGGATTGATTCAGGGAGTTAGCGGGGCACTGACTGCTGTCCTGGTGTATGTATTAGGACGTATGGCCCGCCCGCAAGACCGTTTGAAAATCTTTGTAGGAGGATTAATCGTATTCTTTGTCGGTACACTATTCAACGGTATTCTCTTCTCTGCTACAGGAGTGATCCTTTTCGTCCTTTGCAAAGTGATATTCCAGCCTTTGTTCGACCTGGCTTACTTCCCCATTATGATGAGAACAATTGATGCAGTTGCAAAGATTGAGAATAGAAACGAATATGCATATATCCTAAGCCATGAGTTCGGCCTTTTCCTTGGAAGAGCTTTCGGTTTACTACTGTTTATCTTCCTTGCTTATTGTGTATCGCAGGATTTTGCATTGAAATATGCGCTGGTGATTGTTGCCGGATTACAATTAGCGGCATATCCTTTAGCTAAGAATATTACTAATCAAACTGATACTATTGAACATGAAAATGACAAGTAAAGGTGTTTTTGTACTTATGACCGTTTGTCTCCTGGCATCTTGCTCGGGCAACGAAAATAACTTTGGTGAAAAGGTAAAGCAGGTTTCCATCCATAGGGTAGACTCTATGCCTGATATGCCTGAAACTTATAAAATGCTGGACTGGAAGCAAAAAGCCCAAAAGTATGACCAGTTTATCTTTGACTGGAATAATAAAAGCGAAGTCGGACCATTAATCTGGTTAGATGACGCCCGCAGAAATATGGACCAGACTACATTTGGCTTATATACTGCCATTAAAGATATTCGTCAGGGAAAGAATGCCAATAACGGAGAGTTCCATGAAAGTCTGAACTCATTGGCAGCTATTCTTGGTGCCGGCCTTGTAGGGATTGACAAGACGAATCAAGACGGATATAACTATGTAAAAATGGTGCAGAATTATTTCAACTCTGATAACGGCTGGAATATAGTCATGAACAATACGACTCCGTCAGTAGCCCTTTTAGGAGGAGGCTATGGCCGCGACTGGTGGTATGATGTATTACCCAATGCCTTATATTATGCTATTTGCGATGTTTTCCCCAATGTAGACGGGGCAGAGAAGATACAAAAAAGTATTGCGGAGCAGTTTGTTAAAGCAGATTCTGTATTGAATGGAAATTACGACTATTCTTATTTTGACTATGCACAAATGAAAGGAATGGTTAATAATATTCCATTGCAACAAGACGCCGCCGGTGGGCATGCTTATGTATTGTTGTGTGCTTATCATAAGTTTGGTGATCCACGTTATCTGCAACATAGTAAAAGTGCCATCGAAGCCCTGCTTGCCCAGAAAGAAAGCCGTTTTTACGAGGCTCTTTTACCACTCGGAGTGTATACGGCAGCCTATTTGAATGCAATAGAGGGGGCTAACTATGATGTAGCCAAACTTCTTGATTGGGTATTTGACGGATGTAAAAGCCCTGCAGGAAGAACCGGTTGGGGAATTATTGTAGGAAAATGGGGTGATTATGATGTAAGTGGTCTGCAAGGAAGTATCACAGACGGCGGAGGATATGCATTCCTTATGAACAGTATCAAACCCGCCTGGCCTTTCATTCCGATGGTGAAATATCAGCCTCAATATGCAAAGGCTATCGGCAAGTGGATGTTGAACAATGCAAGTGCATGTCGTTTGTTCTATCCGGGGGAAATAGATGAAGCACATCAATGGGCTCCGGAATTGAAGGACATTACTTATGATAATGTTTCTTATGAAGGTTTACGAAAAACGGATGACTATGGAAAAGCATCATTAAAAGGGGTTAGTCCGGTTGCAATCGGCGATGGTCCCAAATGGATAAAAGGTAATCCGACGGAGAGCATGTTCAGCGTTTACAGTTCTTCTCCTGTTGGTATTTTAGGGGCCATTGTTTGTCAAACGAATGTGGAGGGTATCCTCCGGCTGGATTGTAATGTCACAGACTTCTATACAGAGAAACCTTATCCGGTCTATCTCTATTATAACCCTCATAAAGAGACCAAAACCATTACTTATCAAGCTACCCAACCATGCGATTTGTTTGATATTGTTGCCAAAGAATATATAGCAAAAAATATAAAGACAAATGGCTCCGTTGAGATCCCGGCCAATGACGCAAGAGTAATTGTGGAACTTCCCGCCGGAACAGAATTAGAACTGAAAGATGGTAAGATTATTGCGAATAAACAAAATATCATTTCATATAATTAAATCTAAGTGTATAAACTATGAGTAAGCATTTATTATTCATTCTTATTCTTGCTGTTTGCACAAATGTCTTTGCACAGCAAACCAAGAGTATTTCGGGTGTGGTATACGACAGTAATACCGGAGAGGCTTTAATTGGAGTTTCTGTTCTTGAAGTGGGAACGACCAATGGTACTATCACTGATTTTGACGGTAAATATACATTAAAAGTATCGTCAAATAAAGTTTCATTCTCGTATGTCGGTTTTAAAACTGAAATTGTAAACGTAACAAATAGCGGAACGTACAATGTAAATCTAGTGTCCGATAATGAATTGGATGAGGTTGTGGTTATTGGTTACGGTACTCAAAGAAAGAGTGACCTTACCGGTGCTTTGGCTTCTATAAGTAGTAAGGATATTAAGAACTATGCAGTATCTAATGCATCCGAACTACTAACAGGTAAGGCAGCCGGCGTATTTGTTGCCGCCAGTTCCGGCCAGCCGGGATCGGATGCAGTGATCCGCGTGAGAGGTTTAGGGACCGTCAATGACAACAATCCATTGTATGTAGTTGATGGACAGTTCATGGATAACATCAGCAGCCTGAATCCATCTGATATTGAACGTATGGAAGTATTAAAAGATGCTTCAGCCTGCGCTATCTATGGTTCGAGAGGTTCTAATGGAGTAATCCTCATTACTACCAAGGGAGGGGTGAAAGGTGAAACGACTGTAACATTAGATGCTTATGTAGGTGTAAAAAACAGTTATAAAGCATTGAACATGATGAACAGCGACCAATACTACAACTTCATCATGAAAGCGTATGAAAATGATGCAAGCTTTCAAAACTCAATGAAGGATAAGTTTACCAATCAGTATCAGAAAGGTTATAATACCAACTGGTGGAATGAAGTAACCCGTACAGCTTTCAACCAGAACTATAATCTAAGCATCCGTAAGGGGACAGATAATTCGAGATCTTCTTTAAGTTTAGGATATGTAGACGATCAGGGTGCAATCATCACTACTGAATTCAAGAGACTTTCACTTAAAGCGAATCTTGAATATGATATTAACAAATTTATCACTGTTGGCGCCAATGTCAATCTGGCAAAGATAAGAAAACGTGACGCAGGAGCAATTCCTTCATTCGATTTCATTCAAAAAGCTGATCCTTTTACCCCTGTTATCAGCCCGTTGGTAGATCCGTCTTCTGAAAATTACGAATATAACAAATATGCGCCTACCGAGTGGTCTTACGACCCTAATCCGGTAGCCATGCTCGAACTTCCTAATAGATACAATGACATATTCAATGTATTTGGTAATGTGTTTGCCCAAATCAAATTGTATAAAGGATTGAGCTATCGGGTACAGTATAGTTTCGAAAGATACCATGATACTTTCAAAGACTTCCGTCCTGTCTATTCGTCTACTTTTTCGGAAGATAACTTAGCGAATCAGGAAAGTAAATATAATAAAGAAACTCAATTGAATAATAATAGCGCTGTTACTTCTAATTATCAAGTGGAACAACGTCTTAACTACAACACGACAATAGGCAGGCATAAACTGGATGCAATGGTTGCCATGACTTATGAGAAGAACAGCAGCGAAGGCATTAATGCATTTAAGAGAAAGGCTTTAGGTAACGATGAAATCTATCAGATACTTGATGCACAAACAGCCGGAGATAACACCTCGGGAGGTAAAGAAACATCTTCTATGTTGTCGTACTTGGGACGTATCAACTATGTATATGATGACAGATACCTTGCTACAGTCAATTTCCGTGCCGACGGTTCTTCAAGATTTGCGAAACGTAACCGTTGGGGCTATTTCCCATCAGTTTCATTAGGTTGGAGAGTGAGCAATGAAGAATTCTTTAAGAACCTGAACATTGAAAATACAATTTCCAATTTAAAACTGCGTGTAGGTTGGGGACAGAATGGTAACCAACGAATCGACAGAGACGCACCTCTTACGTTAATTGGTACCAATAATGAAAATCAATGGTACTTTGGAAACGGGTACTCACAAGGTTACGTTCCGACTTATGTGGGAAATGCAGATATTAAATGGGAAACCAGCCAACAAACCAATGTCGGTTTAGATATGTCTTTCTTTAAAAACAGCCTTGATGTAAGCATGGACTTTTATGTAAAGAAAACAAGTGACATGTTGCTGAATATGCCTATTCCTTCTTTTGGCGCCTTCCCTAACAGCCCCTTCTTTAATGCGGGAGACTTTAAGAATACCGGTTTTGAAATAGTAGTCAACTACCGTAACCAGATAGGAAAAGACTTTAATTACAATGTAGGGCTGAACATGTCTACTTATAAGACAGAGGTAACCAAACTTACATCGGAATATTTGAGTGGAAATACCAGCCGTACGTATGTAGGAGGTCCTATCGGACGTTTCTGGGGGTACAAACAAATAGGAATATTCCAGAATCAGGAAGAGATAGACAATTATGTGGATAAGAATGGTACCAAGATTCAGCCTAATGCACAACCGGGTGATTTTAAGTTTGCCAAATTAGGAGAATCAGGCGAATTGAACGATGATGATGACCGTACTTTTATCGGTGATCCTAATCCGGACCTCATTTATGGTTTCAACTTAGGATTTAGTTATAAGAACTTTGATGTAAGCATGGCATTCCAAGGAACTATTGGAAATGACATCTGGAACGTTGCTAAAGGAAGCCTTGCTTCAGCAGGACGCCAGAATGCGTTGGCGGATGCTTACACAAAAGCATGGACAAAAGACGGGGATTTGGATGCTGTATATCCACGCATAACCAACTCTGACTCTAACAACAATATGAGAGGTTCTTCTTTCTATGTGGAGAATGGTTCTTACCTGCGTTTGCAGAATATGCAAATAGGTTATACACTGCCGAGTCACATTTGCCAGAAGAGCAAACTGTTTTCAAGTTGTAGATTCTATGTGAGCGGTCAGAATATATTTACTTTAACCGGTTATTCCGGACTTGATCCGGAACTGGGTATCAATAACCCATTGGATATGGGAGTGGATACTACACGTTATCCGTCTTCACGTACATTCACTTTTGGAGTTAATTTGCAATTTTAAATCTAGCTAAAAAGACATTACATTATGAGAAAAATATTATTTATAATATGCTGGGCTCTTGCCGGAGTGGGGTTGTATAGCTGCTCTCTCGACGAACCAAGTTATGGTAAAACCACAAGCGATAATTATTATCAGAAGGAAAGCGATATTGAACAAGCCTTGACTGGAGCTTATCTTCAATTACGTACAACTTGGAATGAATATGCATTAAATCATTATTTTGTAGGTGATTGCAGTACGGATGATGCTCTAAAAGGAGGAGGAAATGACGGTGACCGTGCCGAAGTACGCGACTTGTCCGACTTTACGATCTACACAACCAATGGTGAAGTAGGACGTCGTTGGGAGATTCTGTACAGATTAATCAATCGCTGTAACGATGTGATTTATTATGCTCCTGATGCAATAGGAAACGAAGAACTATTGAAACGTTATGCAAACGAGGCAAAAGCATTGAGAGCATTCGGGTACTATTGTCTGGTCACTACATTCGGAGAAGTGCCTCTAATCACTACGCCGATGCAACCCGCTGAAATACTACAAATACCCCGTTCCCCATTGGAGAAGGTATATGAATGTATTGTGAATGATTTAACCGATGCCTCCGCACTTCCTGCAAAAGGAGATTACTCTGAAGATGATGCTTATCGTGCAACACGTGGCTTTGCTAAAACAATGCTTGCTAAAACATACATGTTCAAAGGTGATTTTACCTCTGCCGAAACGGTACTTCATGATATTATTGAAGTGGACAAAGACTATACATTGTTGAGTGATTACGGCATGAACTGGCGCACTGAATATGAAAACAGTTCGGAATCAGTATTTGAGATTGCCAACAAAGTATATGATAAAAACATTGCCACAGGTACCAATGTTCCCCACTTCTTCACAAGCAGACGCATCTCCGGTCATCAAGGATATGGATTTCACGTACCAACCCAAGATCTCCATGATGCCTTTGACGCAGATGACCCACGTATTACTTATGTATTCACACAAACTGGTGATAGATATAAAGGTGATACTGAAGCGCAGGACAATGCTGAATCTCCAAGCGGTTATCATGATTACAAGATGACTGTGCCAGCAGTAGAAAAAACAGGTTTCGACGTCTGGATGATTAGTTACAACATTCGTTTGATCCGTTATTCCGATGTTCTCTTGATGTATGCCGAAGTATTAAACGAAAATGGAAAACCAGGGCTTGCACTTCCTTACCTGAATGATGTAAGAGAAAGAGCCCGCAAAACTAATCCGATAGATCCGAGAAGAGATCAACAGGCGTATATCCCTGCTACAACAACTAATACACTGCCCGACATAACAGAAACCGACCAAGAGCGTCTGAAAGAAATCATCTGGAAGGAACGTCGTTGTGAATTAGCAATGGAAGGATGGAGACGGGATGACCTGATGAGACAAAAACGTTTCGGAACCGTTATGCGTGCTTATGCAACCAAATATAATACCTCGAAAGGTGCCAATTTTAGAGACGACAGAGATTATCTGTTTCCGATACCGCAAGGTGAAAGGGATAAGAGCAACAATATTCTTTCCCAAAATCCGGGTTTTTAATATGAATAAAATGAGGGGGCGGATTATAAAATCCGCCCTTTTTTAACAACCAACTGACCATGAAAAAGACATTATTATTTCTCGTAGCAGGTTTTTTCTTTCTCAACAACCTGCCGGCACAAAAGCCGATAGAACAAAAAGAGATCCGCTTAGTACAGTATATGCCCAATATACCTTTCCCCTATAAAATGAAAAACTGGAAAGATATAGCCACGAAACAGGACAGACTATTTTACGATTTCAACGCCAAAGGACAGAACCTGCCTCTTATCTGGTGGGACGATTCGCAAGTAAACTTTCCATTCCGTACTTTCGGACTTCCAAGCTACGTAGATAAAAGACGGTTAGGAGGAAATTCTTATGAATCTCTTCCCACTATGGGCTCACTCATTAGTGCAAGTCTGATAGGAGTAGACAAAAGCAATGATGACGGAAAAGATTATGTATCAATGATACGACAATTCTTCAACAAGAAGAACGGAACCAATCTTATATTGAACGGACTCGACAGGAAAGCCGGAGAAAGTTTCTGGTATGAGATATGGCCGGCAATGGCTTATTCGATGCTGGTAGATTTATATCCTCAAAAAACAGAGATGCAGGAGCCGATGAAGATCACTGTCGACAATTGGTATGCTGCTATCCAGGACTTAAGTGAAGGTAGAGAATATCCGGACTTCAACTTCACCGCCTTCAACTTTAAGAACCGTAAAGGGTATCATAATAAAATATGGCGCGAGCCGGATGCAGCCGCAGGACTTGCTTGGTTGCAATACATCTCCTGGATTAAATACGGAGATAAAAAGTATCTGAATGCTACACGCCAATGCATGGCATTCTTGCAAAACCGTCCCCAGAAAGAAGGTACTTTCTATGAGATAATGATGCCCTATGGGGCTTATCTGGCAGTGCGCATGAATGCGGAACTTGGAACTACTTATGATGAGCTGAAAATGCTGAACTGGTGCTTCGACGGTAATAATTCAGACCGTGACGGATGGGGAGTGATGTGTGAGCGTTGGAACAAATACGACGTACACGGATTGGTAGGACAAAAAAAGGATGAACAATATGCTTTTGCCATGAACACCTTTTCACAAGCTGCCGCACTTGTCCCAATTGTAAAATACAACCCGGCTTATGCTTCCACAATAGGCAAGTGGATGTTGAACTTGGCAAACGCCTGCCGTTTATTTTATGCAGACGAGCACCCCCGCAACCGTCAGTCGAGTTCTATCTGGGAAGGTGATCCTCAACACGTCATTTGTTATGAAGGATTGAGGAAGGACTTGTATCATGGCAATCACTTTGAACCGTTCCAGGGATTATTGTCCGATGAGGGTCCCTATGCTATTGGGGATCAAGTAAAAACCATGTCTTCAGCTACAGATATTTGCTTGTATGGCTCGGCCTGGGTGGGTATGCTAGCCTCTATTGTAGATACTACTAATGTGGAATGTATCCTTCAATTGGATTGTAATGCCACAGACTTTTATTCCACAAGAAAATATCCTACTTACCTTTTATTCAATCCTTATTTTGAAGCCAAAGAGGTAACCTTGAATCAACACTTTACGGAACCTACGGACTTGTACGATCTGGTATCCCAAAAATA